>ENA-OORZ01000125-OORZ01000125.1-human-gut-metagenome-genome-assembly--contig:-NODE-125-length-6980-cov-1.243755_pt1 | contig 6980 bp, 8 predicted proteins | sample MGYA00241175_ERZ501208 | MGnify/ENA primary metagenome ERZ501208 (study PRJEB25962, sample SAMEA2042554) | human gut metagenome | biome: human gut; feature: human-associated habitat; material: faeces... | reverse complement strand
GGTGCAGCAGTTGCGTGACCTGGGTGCCAAGGATATCATCCTCGACCCGGGTTTCTGTTTCGGCAAGAATCTCATTCAGAATTATCAGATTTATGATGAGATGGAGAAGTTGGATGTGATGGAACTTCCGGTACTTGTAGGAATCTCCCGCAAGAGCATGATTTACAAGCTGCTGGGTGGCGATGCCACAACATCGCTCAATGGAACCACGGTGCTTGATACCATTGCCCTGATGAAGGGAGCCAGCATCCTTCGTGTTCACGATGTGAAGGAAGCGGCTGAGGCTGTGAAAATCGTAGAAGCCATGAAGGAGGGCAGAGTATGATAGAGTTTGGAATCAAAGATGCGTTAGACGTACTCCTGGTAGCCTCGCTGCTCTTCTACGTCTATCGCCTGATGAAGGAATCCCGCTCACTGAACATCTTCGTGGGTATCATGCTTTTTGTACTGATCTGGCTTTTCGTAAGCCAGGTACTCGAAATGCGTCTGCTGGGTTCTATCCTGGATAAATTGGTGAGTGTGGGAGTCATCGCCCTTATCGTCATCTTCCAGGAAGACATCCGCCGATTCCTCTATGAGATTGGTTCGCAGAAAAGTATGCGCCGGCTGGTGCGCTTCTTCCACTCCAGCAAGGAAAGTCAGAAGGAGGCAAACAAGGAGACGATCATGCCTATCGTGCTTGCCTGCATGAGTATGGCTAAGAAATATGTGGGTGCCCTCATCGTGATAGAGCGAGGTGTGCCTTTGAAGGATATCATGGATACTGGCGAGGAGATAGATGCCAAAATCAACCAGCGCTTGATAGAGAACATCTTTTTCAAGAATTCGCCTCTTCACGATGGAGCCATGGTGGTAAGTAACAAGCGAATCATGGCTGCAGGCTGTATCCTCCCCGTGAGTCACAACCTGGATATTCCCAAGGAATTGGGACTGCGCCACCGTGCCGCCCTGGGTATTTCGCAGAGCAGCGATGCCATCGCCGTCATCGTTTCTGAAGAGACGGGACGAATCAGCGTAGCCATCAAGGGCGAGTTCAAACTTCGCCTTTCTGCGGAGGAGTTGGAGAGCATCCTGACACAGGAAATGCTGTAAAGTGAAGCACGTAAACCTTTACGATAATGATTATCTCCCGTTTTAGCTTTTTTTACACATATTAATGGGCGTTATTTCAAAATAAATATGTACTTTTGCAAAGTCGATATGGCAAAACGGCAAAAAACAAGTCGTAGCGCCTTATTAGATTGACAAATCTACTATCGAAGATAACAAAATTATATAAATAAAGAAATAAAATGGATTTATTACAGCAAATCGTAGCTCGCGCTAAAGCTGACAAGCAGCGCATCGTGCTCCCTGAAGCAGAAGAGGAGCGTACATTGAAAGCAGCCGATAAAGTTTTGGCTGATGATCTTGCAGACATCATCCTCATCGGTAACCCTGCCAACATTAAGAATCTCGCTGCACAGTGGGGTCTTAACAACATCGACAAGGCTACTATCGTTGATCCACAAAACAACCCTAAGACTGAGGAGTATGCTGAGAAGCTCGCTGAACTTCGCAAGAAGAAGGGCATGACCATAGAGCAGGCTCGTGAACTCGTAACTAAGAATAACCTCTACCTCGGTTGCATGATTATCAAGACAGAGGGTGCTGATGGTCAGATTTCTGGTGCATTGAGCACAACTGGCGATACTCTTCGTCCAGCTCTCCAGATTATCAAGTGTGCTCCAGGTATCACTTGCGTAAGTGGTGCTATGTTGCTCATCTCAGACCAGAAACAGTATGGTCAGGATGGCGTAGTGGTAATGGGTGACGTTGCTGTAACTCCAAACCCTACAGCAGACCAGCTTGCTCAGATTGCCTATACAACAGCTCATACTGCTCAGTCAGTAGCTGGTATTGCTGATCCTCAGATTGCCATGCTGAGCTTCTCAACAATGGGTAGTGCCAAGGATGCTATCAACAAGGAGACAGGCAAGAGCGTTTATATCATCGATAAGGTAAAGGATGCTGTGGCTATTGCTAAGGAGAAGTTCCCAGAGCTTCATCTCGACGGTGAGCTTCAGGCTGATGCTGCCCTCGTTCCTGAGGTAGCTGCCAAGAAGGCTCCAAAGTCTGAGGTTGCAGGTAAGGCTAACGTATTGATAGTTCCAAACCTCGAGGTAGGTAACATCGGCTACAAGCTCGTTCAGCGCCTGGGTGGTGCCATCGCTATCGGTCCTATCCTCCAGGGTATCGCTCGTCCTGTTAACGACCTTTCTCGTGGTTGCTCTGTAGATGACATCTACTATATGGTAGCTATCACAGCTTGCCAGGCACAGGATGCAAAGAAGGCTTAATCAACTAACTTTATTTATAACATTACAAACTAAACATTATGAAAGTATTGGTTCTGAACTGTGGTAGTTCATCTATCAAGTACAAGTTATATAATATGGACGATGAGTCTGTATTGGCACAGGGTGGTGTAGAGCGTATCGGTCTTGATAACGCTTTCATCAAGGTTAAATTGCCTAATGGCGAGAAGAAGAAGATTATGCACGACATGCCTGACCACAAGGAAGGTGTGAACTTCGTGTTCAAGTGCCTGCTCGACCCAGAAATCGGCGCCATCAAGGACTTGAAGGAAATCGACGCTGTAGGTCACCGCGTAGTGCAGGGTGGTGACAAGTTCAAGGAGAGTGTCATCGTTGACCAGAGCGTAGAGGATGGTATCGAGGAACTTTGCGACCTCGCTCCTGTTCACAACGCAGGTCACCTGAAGGGTATCCGTGCCGTAGATTCATTGATGCCTGGCACTCCTCAGGTTTGCGTATTCGACAACGCATTCCACAGCACAATGCCAGACTATGCTTATCTCTATGCAATTCCTTACGAGTTGTACGAGAAGTATCACGTACGCCGTTATGGTTTCCACGGAACATCTCACCGCTATGTTTCTAAGCGTGTTTGCGAGATTCTCGGTCTCGACCAGAACAACTCTAAGATCATCACTTGCCACATCGGTAACGGTGGCTCTGTAGCTGCTGTATTGAACGGTAAGGTATTGGATACTTCAATGGGCTTGACTCCATTGGCTGGTTTGATGATGGGTTCACGTTGTGGTGACATCGATGCTTCTGCTGTTACTTATCTGATGGATAAGTTGAACATGAAGCCACAGGAGATGGCTGACTTCCTGAACAAGAAGAGTGGTGTGCTCGGTATCACTGGTATTTCTTCTGATATGCGCGACATCGAGAACGCTGCCAACGAGGGTAACGAGAAGGCTCAGCTGGCTCTCCGCATGTATGAGTATCGCATCAAGAAGTACATCGGTGCTTACACAGCAGCTATGGGTGGCGTTGACGCTATCGTATTCACAGCTGGTGTTGGTGAGAACCAGACCGACCTCCGTGAGGAAGCTTGCAAGAACCTGGAGTATCTTGGCATCAAGATCAATAAGGAGGTTAACGACAAGGTTCGTGGTGAGGAAGCTATCATCTCTGCCGATGACAGCAAGGTGAAGGTAGTAGTAGTTCCTACCGATGAGGAGATTGTTATCGCTCGCGATACAATGGAATTGGTTTCCAAGAAGTAATTCCAACAATACTATATAATATAAGGTGAAGACTAAAGACAGCAATGGATGGTCTTCACCTTATTTATTTCTTTCTTATCATTATTACATGATGAGGCTCCTGCCTGATGAGGATGGAAGCATCACTTAAATTTTGAGAATTATGAAAACAAAGATTGTAACTTTCGGAGAAATATTGCTTAGAATATCTAAGCCTGGTTATCAACGGTTATTCCAAGGTCACCGTATGTTCGGCAACTATGGTGGCAGCGAGGCAAATGCAGCCATCTCTCTGGCTCATTTGGGCGATAACGTGGAGTATGTAACCCGATTGCCATACGGCGAGATGGGTGAAGCTGCGCTGATGCATCTCAGGGAGTTTGGTTTGAATGTTTCTCATGTGGTGCGTGGTGGCGATCGCCTCGGTACCTATTACTTCGAGGAAGCTGTGGCGATGCGCAACTCCCGTGTAGTCTATGACCGCAAGAACTCTTCTTTCTATTCCTTGAAGCGTGGTATGGTGAAATGGAATCAGGTACTGGCAGATGCTGCCGTATTCCATTGCTCAGGTATTACCTGCGCCATCAGCCGTGATGCGATGGAATCTACCATGGATGCCATCAAGCTGGCGGTTGCTGATGGGCTGACCATCGCCTGCGATATCAACTATCGCAAGAATCTCTGGGGATACGGTCTGGAACCTCACGATGTGCTCTTCCAGATGATGCAGTATAGCGACATCATCTTCGGTGATCAGAATGAGTGGGAGATAGCCAGTGGAGTGCCTCATATTCCTTTCGAGGCTTTGGATGAAAACTATGTAATAGACAGGGAGGCTTATCTGTCGTATTTCCGCAAGATGCACCGTCTCTTCCCTAAATGCAAGAAGATGGTAATGGCTGTAAGAAACCAGATTGCCAGCAGCCATCATACCTTGAGCGGTCTGCTCTATGATACAGTAGAGGATCAGCTCTATACAACGAGAATCTACGACATACAGCCTATCGTAGATCCGATGGGTGTAGGCGATGCCTTCATTGCTGCCTATATCCACGCTCACCAGAAGTGGGGCGATGAGAACCAGTATTGCCTGGATTTCTCTCTCTCGGCCAGTGCCATCAAGAATACAATTCCGGGCGATCAGAATCTGGTATCTGAAGAAGAAATCATCAGCAATATGACTTCTTCGGGAGGAAGAATCCAGCGATAGGAATAAAACTAGATGACAATAGAACTATAAGATTCGTGTGATAAGAATAAAGGGCAGTCCAAATCGGGCTGCCCTTTATTCTTGTAGCTTATTTATTGTTATGGTTGGCTTTCGCCTTCCACATATTCTTCCATAAACATGTGTTCGCCATCGAATACGGCATAGGTGAACTGCCATATCCAGTCGCCCAGAATCATCAGGCGGGTCTTCTTGCTCAGCATCAGGTCTAGCTCTATGTGGCGGTGTCCGAACATGAAGTAATCTATATCCTTGTGACTTTGCATATACTGTTTGGCAAAGCGTACCAGGAATTCCTTCTTTTCGCCCATATAAGGCTCCTCCTTGCCATCGGCACGTTTCAGGCGGCTATGCTTCGCCCAGTTCAGTCCCAACGACAATCCCCAGCGTGGATGTATGGCATTCAGCAGCCGTTGGCAGGTGCGGTTGTGGAACATCGCCTTCAGGAACTTGAACTTCTTGTCCGGGTCGCCTAGCCCGTCACCGTGGGCAAGGTAGAACTCTTTTCCGAAGATTTCGGTGGTCAGCGGTTCGCGGTTTATGGTGAACGATCAGTCCGCACTCTTCTTCCAGGTAGCCGTATGTCCATAAGTCGTGGTTGCCGGTGAAGAAATGTACTTCCACTCCCATATCCGTCAACTCCGAGAGCTTACCCAGGAATCGGGTGTAGCCTTTCGGTACCACATATCTATACTCGTTCCAGAAGTCAAACATATCGCCCAGCAGATAGATGGCTGCAGCCTTGTGCTTGATGCTGTCGAGGAAACGTACGAGTCTGCGTTCCTGCATTCTGCCGTGTGGGCTTGCCCACGAGCCGAGATGCGCATCAGAGAGGAAATATACATTTTTCATAAGCGATTCTTTTTAAGTGAAGAGTGAAGAATGAAGAGTGAATAATTCAACGGTTTTGGCTATTCGAAACCGAGTTCTACACGAGCTTCCTCGCTCATCATACTCTGATCCCAGGCTGGCTCGAATACGAGGTTTACATTGGCAGACTTGACACCCTCTACGCTATCCACCTTGGTGCGCACATCCTCAAGGATGAAGTCGGCTGCAGGGCAGGATGGGGCAGTAAAGGTCATATCAAGATCTACGGTAGCATCGTCTTTTACGTCTATCTTGTAAATCATACCGAGATCCCAGATATTCACAGGTATTTCAGGGTCGTAAACGGTCTTGAGAACATCTACGATCTTTTCTTCTATCTTTGTCTTTTCTTCTTGTGTCATAATAATCTTTGTTTTTGCCTACAAAGATACAGCAAAATGGGGACAATACAAAAAGAAAAGACACTTTTTTCTTCGTGCCTGCTTAATAATACCGGAAAAAGTCTATAATTTGCCTTTATCGTGATAGGAATAAAAGGCTCCATCGGTGATGATGACATGGTCCATGAAGAAGATGCGCATGATTTCGCAGGCTTTCTGAATCTGAAGGGTAAGCTGGTCGTCTGCCTTGCTGGGGAGCGGACTGTTGCTCGGGTGATTGTGACAGAAGGCAATGATGGTGGCATTGTTGAGTACGGCTTCCTTGATGAGCAGTCGGATATCCACGGCTGTTTCCGTAATGCCTCCATGTGAGATACAGGAAGCCTTGATGAGCTTGAAATTCTGGTTCATCATCAATACCCATGCTTCCTCGGTATTGAGATCCTGCATCTTGGGGAGCATATAGTTGTAGATGGCGAGAGATGAACCCAAATCCGGGCGATAGCCTATCTTGTCAAGGGCACGACGCTTCCCCAGCTCACAGGCTGCAAGCACGGTAATCGCTTTCGCAGGTCCCATACCTTTGTAGCGGGTGAGTTCCTTGATTGTCATCTTGCCGAGAGTGTTGAGATTGTTGTCGCAGTCTTTCATGATGTGTTTCATCAAATCTACTGCGCTCTCATCTTGAGAGCCGGAACCTATTAGTATGGCTAGCAGTTCGGCATTGGATAGTGCTGATGCTCCTAGTCGCTCCAGTTTTTCACGAGGTTTGTCTTCCTCTGCCCATTGCGAAATAGAAAGCTTCTCACTCATAGTGATTTATTTATAGAAAGTCTTGTTGTATGCGCTGAATTCGCTCTGTCCGAGCAGGCATCTCTTCCACCAGGCTGAAAGGAATCCGCAGCCGTAACCCATCAGCTGGGTGAAGGCGGCACGTATGCTCAGCACGCCAATCTTCACACTGTGATTCTTCCTGCTGCTG
>ENA-OORZ01000117-OORZ01000117.1-human-gut-metagenome-genome-assembly--contig:-NODE-117-length-7177-cov-1.197416_pt1 | contig 7177 bp, 1 predicted proteins | sample MGYA00241175_ERZ501208 | MGnify/ENA primary metagenome ERZ501208 (study PRJEB25962, sample SAMEA2042554) | human gut metagenome | biome: human gut; feature: human-associated habitat; material: faeces... | reverse complement strand
AAACCACGACGCTGTATCTCAAAACGGACGACGGCACGATTATTCAGCCCGTTGCGTTGAAATTCGACCTTATCGGGCTCCTTGAAGGGCTTATCAACAAGGGCGACGGCACGGCGTCTGCGGACATCGACTTGTCCGAACTCAACCCTGTAATTCTCCTTGGCAACAAAGGCTTGCAGATTCAGGTAATGACGGGCGTTATGAAACTCCTTGTCGGCGTGCTTGTCGGCGATATGAACGATTATATCGAATACAATGCGGGCGCAACGAGCTATAAATACTACGCTTACGACGCGAACACCGATTATACGATTTTGCAAAACGCATATCCTTTGGCAAATCCCGTCGGACAAAAAGACCTGTATCAGAGAAACGTCGATAAGTACGTTTATGAGAACGGCGAATTCACGCTTAATAACGCTTACAACGGCAACGACTTCTTCGTAAAAGCGAAAGAAGGCAGTTTCTTCTACGTATTGAAAGACAATGCTACGGGTATTGACGAAAAATACTTTGAAAAGAACGCCGACGGAACTTTGAAAGAGTTTGCAAACTCCGGCAGAAAGTTCACGCTCATCGACGCTTCTAATAAGGATATATACGCGAGCGCGCCTAAGTACTATCAATCCGTATTCAAACGTGCGGACACTCTCATGTTCGATATGGATAAGGACGTGATGGAATTTACGAAAGGCTTTATCCCCGCGTACAACAAGACAAGCGGTCTTACCACCTACGTCAAAGTGGACGCTTCCAGACAGGAAGTCGCTCTTTACGAAGTCTTCACGCAAGGCTACACGATGAAGCAAGTCTTTGACGAAAACGGCAAGCCCACGGGCGAAACCAAGAGAATGGAACTTAAACTGCCCGAACTCGGCGCATCCATCGTCATCGGTAAGATCGAAGACGGCGACGTGTCCGTGGTCGCAGGCGGCACAAAATTCAGCGGTATCGGCATCGGTATCTTCATCATGAGAAACGGTCAGTCCGATCCTCACGGCGTCCATTACGTCAAGATCGCGGCAGGCGAAGAATATACCGGCAAGAGATACAATCTTGTCGACGGCAAGCCCCAGGAAGCGGCAGACGGCGAATATAAGCAGGTTGCAAACACCGCCGCAAACGTCGCAATCAAACTCGGCAACATTCAGCTTTCCGAAAAAACGTTCAAGGAAAACTACGGAGTAACCTTTGAACAGTTCATCGACGGTCTGAAAAACGAAAATCTCCCCCAAGCGGACGCAACGAATATTAAGGACCTTACCGTATACGTCAACGTGGAAGCGGGCATCGAAATCGGCGCAATCAAGACGGCGGCGGGTGGCGACACCTGGGCGATCGGCGGCTTGCTTTCGGGCATTGTCGGCGGCAGCGATAAAGATCCCAGCGCGCTTGCAAACTTCCTGAAATCGTTGCTCATTAAATTCAACGTTCAGGATGAATTCAAAGACGTAATCGGTCTCAGAATCGCCGGCAACGTGAACCTTGGCGCGCTTTTAAGCGGCAACACAAAAGACACGATGCAAATCGTCAAGGCGCTTTTGATGAAGAGCGACCTTGCGGTTGAACTCACCGACGGCTATCCGTGGGCGGCAACGAAGACGGTTGTCGGACTTTACGTCACGGAAGGCACGATTTACATCAACATCAACGGCGAAAAGACCATCAAAGACACCAAACTCAAAATCGGCGTAGATAAAGTCCTGGGTATGGTGGGCGGCGCGTCCACGGGCGCACTTGCATCGGCGGATCTCGGCGTTGAAGGCATACTTTCATCGTCAAAGAAATCAGCATTTACAGAAATGACGAAGCGTCGGGCATGACGATTTCTCTCAGCAAGAACATGCTGGGCGCGATTCTGAAACTCGTTGCGGACATCGACGGCGTTGACCTGAAACTCAACGAAACGAACAGCTTTATCGAACTTAATACGAAAGTTACGGATAAAAAACCGTACCTTCTAAAACTCAGCGTCGGTATCGACCCCTTGGTACTCGGCATTGCTCTTGGCGGATTGAAGATCGGTCTTGCGGCAAACGACAACGTACTCAAAAACCTTAATAAAGCCGACTACAAAGGACTTTCCGAAATCGAAACCATGGCGCTTGACGTCGAAATCGGCGTTGACCTTGGTCTGAAACAGGGCGAATTCCCCATCGGAAAACTTGTTTCCGGCATTTTGCAGGCAACGGGTACCGACCTTGAATTCCCGCTCAATCTCGATATTCAGAACGAACTTGACCTTGACCTTCGCGTAAGGCTCGCGGGGAACCTTAACCTGAAAGATTTCGGTAAATCCGACATTATGTTGCAGGTGAAAAACGCAGCCCCCGGCAAAGTAAAGACCATACTCGGCTTGTACTTCACAACCGAAAAAGACGCAACGGGGAAAGAAATTCCTTGCCTGTACGTCGAAACGCAATTCTTCAGCCAAAGCGCACCCGTAAGAAGCAAGGTTGAAAACTTTGACCTGCTCGGCAGTCTGCTCGGCAAGACGGTCAGCGGCGTTGTGGAATACCTTGGCGGAAAAGTCGAAGGCACAGGCACGGCTCTTGCGTCCGACGACGGAAACACGCCAAACGAAGCGGAAATCCTTCTGGAACTTGCGTCAAAGAGCATTCAGGTGAAGATCGCGGAAGAAACAGTGAAAGGACTGCTTGAAGCGCTTGTGGGCGACAAGGTCGGCGACGACATTATCGAAATCATCAACGGTCTGGGACTCTCCGCAGAAGTCGCGGTGAACCTGAAAGACGAAAACAAACCTTTGCTTTCGGTCGTTGCGACGTGCTCGTATCTTGACCTTGGTATTCTTGTCAACAAGGTAAATCTCAGCACCCAAAAACAAGATATCTTCGGCACGAATCTTTCGGGCACTTGGACAAAGACAGAAGAAGAGTGCGCTCGGCGTACAATTCGGCGTCGAATTGAATTACGATATCTCAAACGGCAAGCACAGTCTTGACGCAATCCTTAGCAACGTCGCGTCGGCAGCGGCTTTTGAAAAAGACGCTGGCGCGGCAACCGTCGGCAGTATTTTGAAAGCGTTGACGGCTGACGCAATCATCAAAAATACACACGGTTCAATCGGTATCGACGTCGTACTTAACGTCAAATCCGAAAAAATGACGGAGTATCTTGTGCCCGCAGGTCAGGCTCTTTACGAACTCATAATGGGCAAAATCGGCGCGGAATACACTGCCGGCAAGGCAAAATACGATCCGCTTGAACTCCTTAATATGGTTGAAGCGTTGATCAAGGTTGACCTTAACGGCAACCCCGTTTTCGTGAGCTTGAAGGACGGCTTCGTTTACGTCTCGCTTTCTGCGGTCGGCGGCGACAACTTCAAAGCGTCGCTTAAAAACATTATCGACCAAATCAAAAAGACGTCGGGCAGCGGTTCAAGCGCGCTTGCGACGGGCGAAGGCGAAGATAACAAGAAAACCGATTACGTGCTTGTCAACAAGATTTTACAAAATCTGCTTTCAAGCGCAAGCATCAGCGATACGGGACTTGACCTTGCTCTTGCTCCCAACCTGATGAACGTATTGCTTGAAAACGTTGTCGCGAAACTTCTCGGCGACACGTTCGGGTTCAACAAGGACGTGAAAGCAATGTTCACGCTCAGCAGCCCTTATGCAAAACTTTCGGACGGCAAAACTTCGGTCGATGACGTCCTTTACACTGAAAAAGTCGAAGAACGTTTCGTCCGTTACAATGCGGCGTTCGAGTCGCAACAGGGCAGCGAACAGTACTTCTTCGACGCGGAAGCAAAAGTTTACAGAAAACTTTATAAAGCGGACGCCGTTGACGCGACGAAGTACGTCGTTTACACCGGCGGCGAAGTCCAGACGTTGTATTATCTCTCCGATGCGGGCGAATACGTCGCGCTTACCGCAGAACAGGCAGCGGCAGCCAGATTCGTGAAGTACACCCACACGAGTTATCTTGCGGTGTACGATTCCGCCGACAAAGCGACGAGAAAAGTCGTGCAAGCGGCAGGATTCGTCGCGGGCACGAAGGTTTACGACGCGGCAGGCAAAGAGGTCGACAAAGATAACCTTTTCGTCAAAGTCAAACACAGCGGCATCGGCTGGACGAAAGAAAACGGCATAAGCATCGACCTTGTGTTCGACAACCCGAACACGACCAAAGCCCCCGATTTCAGCATCGGTCTGGGACTTGACGCAACCCTTATTATGCAGGGCGAAGCGATTGAAGTTATCCCGTACTTTGTGAAGAAAGCGGGCGCGAAACCTCTTGACAATCAGGAAGTCAAAGGCTACCGCAAGGAAGGCACGGCTCTTGTCGAAATTCCCGCCTCGGAAGTTTACACCGGCACGAGATACGACAAGGACGGAAAAGTTGACGAAAACGGCAAGTTCAGAAAAGAACTTAAAGAAGGAACGGAAACCGATCACGACCTTGTCCTTATCGGCAATAAATTCCCGGAAATATCCGAAACCGTCGGCGACGAAAAGGTTTATCTCTCGATGGAACTCGGGCTGACTCTTTCCGGAACGAAAGGCACAAACGACAGTATTCTTGACTTTATAGGCGACATTATCGACGTCTCCAACCGCACCAGCACGACGATGAAATACGTCGAGTTTGCAGAAGGCGAAGATAAGACAACATACGAAGGTCAAAGATATTCCAAAACCGGCGCAATGGCTTATGCGAAGGATGTAAACGGCACGTTCAAGCGTGGCGCGTACTACCTTGCGGAAAAAGACTACGTCGGCACGAAATTCGTGAAAAATTCGGACGGCACGTTCACAGTTGCAGACAACGGCGCATATAAGTTCGTAGCGGACGATTCGGCAAAGACTTACTTCCCGATCCTTCCGGAAGAAACCGAAACCTATCCTGCCGACAAGAAGTACAGAGAAGACGGAAATGGTTTTGTGACCGACGCTAACGGCGATTTCAAGGCGGGCGAATACTCTGTAACCGACAGAACGAAAGGCGGTGCAAAATTCCGTCTTAACGCTGCAACGGGCAAATACTTCGTCTATGAAGCCACCGGCATAACCCTTTATAAACAAGGCAACTACTACGAAATCGACAAAGACGAACTTGCAACGTTCAAGGGCGTCAGATTCGACTTTGACAGCGTAAACAAAGTCGCAACCGTCAACGAAAACGGCAAATATCAATTCGTCGCGGAAGAAGGCGCGTATTATCCCGTGCTTGAAAACGACGGCTACACCGGCAAACTGTATCGTGTGTCCGAGGCGTCAACCCCTGATAATACGATTTATATCGAAGACGTGATTTACAAATTCACCCCCGCGTTCACCGGCAAAGACCTGAGAGACCTTAACGCTCTTGCGAAGCTCCTTGTCAGCATCGGCGAATTCGAGGCGGAAGCGCGCGTAAAAGTTACGGTCGGCGCAAACGTTGCGGAACTTGTAAAGGCGTTGTCCAATACCGCAAACATTGACATTGCGGAACTTTTGAAACACGTCGAACTCGCAATCGAGTCGCTTGATTCCAAAGGAACCGTCAAAGGCGGTATCTATCTGTATAACAGTACGTTATATATTAAATATATCAATACAAGTCGCGGTATCTTCTCGATGCCCGTGTCCGAACTCTTCGGCGCAATCGCGTCTGCAAGTGCGGATGAACGCATGCCTTACGAAGCGGCAATGCTGCAACTGTGGGTTGGCGAATTCATCAAACTCAACGGCGTGTACACGACGGGTATCGCGGTTCAGGCAACGACAAGCCTTGTCGAAACGCTGCTTGAAACCTTGCTCGGTTTTGACAAAGGCACGATAAGCCTTAAGGCGTTCGGCGCAGTCGGCGTGGAAGTCACCATCGTTACGGCGTCTCCCATCTTCCCCGAAAACGCGGACGGCGAAGTTTACGTAAAGAAAGCGTATGACTTTGTAGCGCTCGCGGAAGGCGATGTTTACGACGGCGAGAAGTATATCAAACTTGAAAACGGCGAATACGGCGAAATCGCAAAGGGTAGCGAAGCGCAATTTGCCGGCAAGACGCTTTATAAACGCGTTGCAAAGGCAGAAGCAGACGTATCTTACGTCAAACTTTCGGCAGCCGGCATTCTTTCGGATTGCGAAGGCTACGATTCGGCATACGCGGAAGCATTGACCACAAGATATACGAATGTCAACGGCACTTACGAAGAACTGAAATTCGGCTTCGACTTCAACTCGTTCGGTATCGGCATCGGGCTTAAAATCGGCCACGTCGGGTTCAACCTTAACATCGGCAAAATCGATATCGGATTGATTGACGGAACACAGTCCATCGTGCCCGAAGATATTAAGACCGCGCCAATCGCACAAGAAACGGTAATCGACCTGAGCATGGAAGTAAATCTCGGCTTGGAGTTCATGGATAAAAACACCAATGCGACGACAGGATTCGACCTCGGTAAATTCGTCGATAAACTTGGCGTGCTCACGGGTGTGACGCTTGGCGAAAACTGGCTGAAACTCACGGTGCCCGAAGGCGGCGCGGAAGTCAGATTGTCGCTTCGCGTTGCGTTGGCGCTCAACCTTACGAACGTCGACCACTCGGTTGCCGCAATCGAAATCGTCGGTCAGATCTTTGAAGGCAACGAAAAGAAAGGCGAAAAAACCCTTATCGGCGTTTACTACAAAGAAGGTAACGTCCTGCTGAACCTTGCAGGACTCGGATTTGACAATATCCGCATCTCGGGGCTCAGGCTCAGCGATTTGCTGGGCGGCTCGAACGGCGTCGAAATCCTTAAAAAACTGCTTGGCGGCAAAGGATCTTCGTCCGCGCTTGCGTCCGAAGTCAACTTCACGGTTGTAGGAAACGACGAATTCGGTTCGCCGGCGGCTGCGCTTATCCTTGACAGCAACCGCATCGCGGTTGAAGTCGGCACGCTGTTCATCCAAAAACTGTTGGGAATCGCGGCGCTCGGACTTGACGAAAACACTCAAAAACTCCTGGGCGGTCTTGACCTGAAAGCGCTTGTCGAAGTCAACTTCGGCGAGAAATTCGTCGAAATTCCGGCGGGCGAGACGTTCAGCGGCACGAAGTACGCATACGATAACGAAACAAAGAAATATTATATCGATAACGAAAACGGCACGTTTAAGCGCGAAAGCAACATTTCGCTTAAACTCAACGCGGAAGCCGCAGAACTTCTGGGCATAAACGTTGCGGTCGAAAATATCAA
>ENA-OORZ01000108-OORZ01000108.1-human-gut-metagenome-genome-assembly--contig:-NODE-108-length-7573-cov-2.511971_pt1 | contig 7573 bp, 8 predicted proteins | sample MGYA00241175_ERZ501208 | MGnify/ENA primary metagenome ERZ501208 (study PRJEB25962, sample SAMEA2042554) | human gut metagenome | biome: human gut; feature: human-associated habitat; material: faeces... | reverse complement strand
GCATATCCAGTTCTTTTTCTTTGGTTAATTCCTCAATTTTGCCCGATTCTGTCACATAATACTCCGGCTCATAATCTTGTTCCGCATATTTTTCTTCAATGCTGTTTTTCATTTTGTTATATGCTTCTGCCATTCTGTTTACATGATGTTCAAAGGAATCAGTTTTTACACTCTCTGTATCTTCTTTGACAAATATATCCGTCACTTCCTTCTCAAAACGGTTCTGATAATCCATAGAACTGACAGAAGATAAATGTCGAAAGCTCTCCTGCCCTGTTTTGGAAATGGAAAGTGTATCTGTATACTGTGTCATTTTCTTTTCTAAATCTGCCGGAACATTTTGCTTTGTATTTTTCCTGCTGTTATGTTCGATTGCAGAATATGTAATATTTGTATTATTGTAAATCTTCATAGCTGTTTCCTTCCCAGATAAATACCATTAGACTCTAATATCAATCGGCACATACCTTTTAATTGTGTCTGTTTGTACCATTTCTGCTGCCTCTAAACTATCTGTAGCAAGCTGCTCCTGCAAAACCTCGTCTGGAAGTTCTTCCATATTCTCCACAGTTTTTTCCGTCATCTGCTCTGTCATTTCTTCGGTTGTCTCCGAAAGTTCGTCCATGATTTCAGACATCATGCCCTTGTTTTCTTCTGTTCCAAGAGCTTCATCCACCATTTCTTCCTTTCGTTCTTCTTCTGTTTTAGGCTTATTCCTCTCAGCAGCTTCCGCAATCTTTTCGCCATGTTCTTCTGCCTCGTCCATGACATGAAACATCTGTGAATTATTATACTCCTGATTTGCTGCCGCAATTTCATCCTCATAATTATGAAACATTTCCAGCTTTTCAGAGATTTCTTCCAAACTGTCAGCCTTTCGGTTTTTCAAATTTTCTTTTTGTGCTTCAAAAAAAGCCACCTTATTATCCCGTTCCTGCTGTCGCTGCAATTTTTCCTGTGTACTTTTCAACATATTAGAACTATTAAATCTATTTATCAGTAAACCTCCACCGGATAAATTGACTGTAAAACTCATCTGGTTCCTCCTTCCCGACAAATTAATACAAAAGATTTTTCTTCTTGTCATTTAGGCTTAACATACTATACTTCCTTATCTATCTTACTTGACGTTAGAGAGGAATCTTTTTTAGAATATGTACCATTGTTTGTATAAGTCGCACTTGCCCGATTCGCAGCATTTGATATACCAGCTGCTTTCTGGGCTGTTTTGCCTGCAAAGGAATTGTAACCTGTAAAAACCGTTTTCAATGAACTGATATCTGCTTTCTTCAATTCATCTTCATCCAGCTCCAGCTTATTCCCCTTTCCTATGGTAATACCTATTTTGGCAAGCATATTACTGTTTTTGTCTGTCATTCCAGTCATCCATGTAGCATTTCGCAATACATCCTTTGTATTAGATTCTCCGGCTTCCTTAACTACATCATTATAATCTTCAACAAAAGATTTTACTGCCTTGGTGATTTTATCCCAGTCATAATCCTCTACCTCAATCTCTTCCCCCGTTTTTTCATCTTTCTTTTTTATTTTCTTTTTTTCCCAAAGAGAAGAGTCATTCAAAGCACCTGCTGATTTTTTCAGAGAATCTGCACTTGTTTTCATCAAGGTAAGTTTTTGTGAAGTATCACCTTTTCCCGATAATTTTTCAGCATCCTGTTTTGCATAATATGCTTTCATAAGTTTTCCATAGCTTCCGTTTTTAATCGCAGCATAATCAGAAAGCATATTGGTGTTTCCTACGGATGAACTGTCGGAAGTTCCTCCAAATAATGCGGAATAATCTACATTGCTGTTATATTTACTTGTATAATCACTAAAACTTTTGATTTCTGACATAACACCAGCCTCCTTTCCGAACTATAAACGTATATCTATCGGTGTATATACTACCGACTGTCCACTTTCTGATGCTGGATTTTTTATTGTTTCTGCTGTTTCTGTTTTGACATCTGCATTATCTGATGCATCTGTACTGTTGTCTGCCTTTACTGCTTCTTCCATAGATTTATTTGCATCTGAAAGTGAAGACATCTGTGCTGCTGTTGCAGACTGCGCTTTTGCCTGCAAATCTGCCAGTTCTTCTTCTTTCTTTTCGGTATTGCATTTTCCAGCATCCTGCTTGATTTCAGACGCAATCACACCGGCTCTTCCTTCCATCTGTGTTGCCATACTACCCTGCACTTTTGCTTGCTTCATAGATGAATCTGCGGAAATCATTGCCCGCATACCTGCCTGTGACAAACCTGTTCCTTTCTTTGCAGATGTATTTTTTGTACCAGCCACCATATCATCCATAGATGTTTTTTTACTCTGCTGTTCCTTTCTCTGTTCAATCTGGTGCTGTCTTAACTGTTGATTGAGATTTGTAATTTCCTGTTGTATCTCCTGACGTTTCTTCATCTTATCCTCTAATGACAGTTCTTCATTTGATGATAAGTCCTGCAATTTCTGCTGTGCATTTGCAATCTGATTCCGAATATTTTTACTCACAGAATCATTCGCCTGTGCCATTTCCATTGCTCCTGTCTGCGTATTCGTTCCGTTAAATCCATTAATTTTCATCATTTCGTTGTCCTCCTTGAGCTAATACTCTGAAATCCGTTTCCTGAAAATCTGTATAACATGATTTCTCTTTATTTTTTCTTTCGGCATATCTTTCTTCACAATAAACTGCGATGTTGTGAACCGCCCTTTTTTCGTTGTGAAGCATCATAAAAGCACTATATATTTCTGTAATTTGTTCAATAGTCATCCGAGATTCCCGTTTTGTAAACGAGTTTCACATTTTGAAAGCGACCTGCAAATTTTGTACCCGACTTTCCACTTTTGTAATGACTTTCCCGTTTTTTCCCTTGCTTTTATGATATAATCACCTTATGGCAGAGTATTTTTTTGCACAAAAACTGGACGTCAGTTTTGGCTTACAAATTTTGTAAGCCAAAATTCACGTCTTTTGCTGTTCTTATTTCAGCCGGCGGTCTGTGCTTTATTCTGTCTTCTGGTTACTTTTTGAGAAGTCTTGCGGTGAGGTTGATGTCTTTGGCTGCAACCTCGTGGCATCTAAGCCTCTCCGCCAGGTCTTCTCCATAATAAAAGCTGAACGCTTCATACGGACTTTTTCCGTTCAGTTTCTTTCTCCGGTAGGAATTGATATGGTTCATCATCAGCTCTACGTCTGCCTGCGTCAGTTCATCAAAGCTTCTTCCTTTCGGCAGGATCCTGCGTATAAACTCATGTCCCACCTCGATCTCTGCTTTCTGATACGGCGCACTTGGATTGCAGTAATAGATCCTCGTCCTTTGAAATCCTTTTCCATCCGGTCCGTTCTCTATACACTTGGGATTGGAAAACTCACTTCCGTTATCCGTCAGGATGACCGGAAACAGCTTCCTAAAATCCTGCCCTCCCAGCCGGTGGTACAGTTCATCATAAATATCTATCACTGACTTTGAGGTGTTCGCTTCCCGCAGGAACCCCAACATCAGTGACACATTTACAAAATATATCGTCAGCAGGACTTTCCCTCCCTTGCTGCCGATCACGGAATCCATCTGCACCACTGCTGTGTCCGGATGCTGTTCCATATATACTTCGTAATCATGATAATTCCTTCCCACACGGCATCCACGGTCTACTTTCAGCTCCGGTTTTTTATATCTCGGACGGTACTTTACCTTTCTTGGCAGGTCTATGTTCCTGATATCAAACAGGCATCCATCCACGTAGTTGTAGAGGGTCTTTTCACTGCACATCAGTTCATCCTTATGTGTCAGGTAGATCTGATGGATGGACTGTCCCTGCTTTACCAGCGGCACCAGGATTGCATTAAGCCTGGCAAGCTCCCCTTCTGTTGCAAGGATCCCGCTCCGGGACTCTGATATCTTTTCCGTCGCCTGTCTCTGGGCTTCCAACGCATCGTACACGGTTTTGGTCAGCGTGCACTTTTTCACTTCACTGCATCCGTTGCATACATATGGCGGTTTAAAACGGTGGGTACATATTTCCTCTTCAAAGTGCTCACAGTAACGGTTGCATATGAGTTCACACTGTTTGCAGACAGCTACCAACGGATGCCTGCAATCATTTGTTCCACACACTTTTTTTCTCCTGCACGCCTTTCTGTATTTGCAGGTATTGTGCGGATAACCTCCATAACCGGTATCCTGTTCGATGGAATAGTTCCGGATCTCCTTTGTAATGGTAGTCCTGTCTCTTCCAAGTTTCTCTCCCAGCTCTGTAAAAGTCATGTGCTCCTTTAGTCCGCTTTCTATGTCCAGCCGGTCCTCATAGTTTAAGAACTTTGCCATACGGTCTCCTTTCCCCGCCGGCTGCTGAAGCTGCATGAAAAAGCAGGAAGAACCTTTCTGCTCCTCCTGCATTTGTATCGTCACTTTCACTGCTGTAATTTATTCTGTTTGTAATCAACTTTCCCCCTCACACGGGAATTTCAAAAAACTATTGAGGATTTCTGTAATTTACAAAATACATAGTGCCAATTTATTTCTTTATTCTACCTGCATCATAATGCTAAGGATTACTTCCTCATTTCCCTGCTCCAAAGATATATCTCCCATATACATCCTTGCAACCCTCCGGATATTATGCAGTCCAATTCCATGCTCCTTCCCGGATTTCGTTGTTTCCGGCAGATCACTGTCCTTATAATTTAACTCTCCCTCATATCTGTTCTTTATGGTTATCATAAAAATACTGTTTTTCCGAAAAGAAGAAATACTGATATACGGATCATCTCCACTTACATTTTCCATGCAGTTATTCAAGGCATTATTCATGATCACACTCAAATCAAATGCATTTAACTTCGTATTCTGCGGATAATGAAAATCCGACAGAAACCGAATCTGCCTTTCTTTTGCTTCTCTCAGCTTTTCCATCAAAATAACATCAATTACCGGACTTCCTGTCTTTATTTCCGGAGATACCTCGTCCCATTCATTTTTCAGATGTTCCAAGTATTCTGTAGCATCATCCATATTATTATGTGCCACCAGATGTTCCAGTGTCTGTATATGATTTCCCATATCATGGCGCATGGAGCGAATATCCCGATACAACTTTTCGACTTCCTCGATATGCTTTTTCATGTCACTGATCTGATTTAATACCAGCTCTTGTCCCCGCTGTTCTTCCTGCATCTCTTTCCAGTTTTGAAACATTACAATCACAACAAGAATAGCAACTATGGAAATCAGATAGTGTAAAAAGCTTAAAGCTCCATAAAATCCATATGTATCAATCAAGTTCTTTCCAGTATCTCTTTCGTATATCATGAGATAATATTGTAAAATGCCATACCCAGTGACGCCTACAAGTGAAGGTATAATAAGCATTACCATCTCTTTGACGCTCATTTCATCATTTTTGTATACATATGCTTTATTGATCAGACCGATTGCAACTGCAAGGAAAACGATACAAAGCACAATATCCAGAATTCTCGTTCCAGCATAAAGTACATATTGCAGCCATTGTCTTCCTGCAATCGTATTTCCAAAAACCAGAGCTTTTGTGATAAAATCATCCATTCTGCCTGCCATTGCAACCGCAAGCCAACGGATAGAAAAAAATGTCACTGCAAGAAATATTTTCTGATAAATGTTTCTTCTGTCCTGTACATACATCACAAGAAATGCAGCCACAACCCCCAGCATATATGCAGAAAAATTGCCAATCTGCTGCGGTATCAGATACAGCACAGACATAATTCCAATATAAACAATACTGACCAGAGCAGCTTCCCTTTTCTTTTTCATATATGGATATACAAAAACACCAAAACAGATTCCTGTAATAATCAAAATTGCAATAACAGAAAACTTCGATGTGATCATCCAGCATCTTTCCACTAAACTCATCTGACTTCATTTCCTTTCCTCTGGTTATACTTCAGATATTGCTTCACGAACTCCGGATAATTCTTTTTTGCAATCAATGCAGTTCCATTTTTCATAGTTACACAAGTTGCATCATATTTTTCTACATATTTAAAATGTACAAGATAGGCTCTGTGTGTTCGGAAAAAATCTGTTCCTGCCATATCACTTAATTCCTGTAATTTACCATAGTATTCAATATCCGTACTTCGTGTATGGATAATAACTTTCCGGTTATACACCTCGGCATACACAATATCACGCAGAAAAATTTTTATATGACTTCCGGCGTTCTGTACCATAATATACTTTTCGTCTTTTTCAAGTCTGGAACTCCTTTTTATGTTATGGACTGCCTTTGTCACAACCTCTTTCAATTTCTCATCGGAAAATGGCTTAACCAGATAATGAAATGCTCCGACATCAAATGCCTGAAAAACATACTCCTCTGCTGCTGTCACAAAAATGAGTATCATATCCTCATTGTCCTGACGAAGCATCTTTGCCGTTTCCATCCCATCCATTCCCGGCATCTGAATATCCAGAAAAAGAATATCCGGCTTACTGCCACTTGCAATCAGTTCATCTAAAAAATACAATACAAGGAATCAGATTGAAGATTATATTGCTTCTTTTGAAAAAAACTGTGAGCAGAATATTCCTGCCACAGCTTTTCTCTGGGGATATGATTCCATGGGACGTCCTGTTGACACCCTTAAAAACCATGAGGATTTGTTTACACTTGAGTTATGCCTGATGATGTGATAAAGTCTTCGTTTTTCAGTTTTTTATTTATCCTTATCCATATACCTGAATGCCTCTGCAAGCTCCAGTTCCGATATTCCGAGTGAAGAAGCTATTTCAGCTCTGCTCATACCTTTCTTTTCAAGGTTATGGCTTAATGTTACCCATGATTTATATTTGTTCTTTAATTCTTCTTTCCTGCCTTCTTCTATTAATCCTTCAAAAGCTTCACACATGTTAAGTTGCTCCTTTCAGTCATACAATATTGCGTTAATTGCATCCGCAAATATGTCCGGAGTAAAGTAATTCTTTAATAAAATGTCTTTCTGTCCTATTACAATCTCTTCCTTTCTTTTCTTAAATAATAAAACAGAAGCATTATAAAATTTTAACCTATATTATCCTTAAACATTATAACATTGTATCTATTGAAAAAAAACCCCTCGAGGAATTTATTTATTCTCTCAAGGGGTCTTAATATTACCAGTCTGCACCCGGACACATTGTTAAAAATACATAGTTATCTTTAACCTTGATTACAGGTTCATTGGCTTCTGTACAGATGTTCCAGCGTGGGTTCGCCGACTTTTTCAGCTGTGCTGCAAGGGCTTCTGCATCATCCGTTTCAAAAATATATGAAACGTATGGAATTGAACCAATAACAGGTGCAATTTCATATCCATTTTTAAAACCTTTGATGTCCTCATCAAATCCCATCAATAAACCTTCTTTGACTTTATTTACCTCACAATCATATCCACCAACCGGAGCGATTAATTTTGCTATTTCTTCAATGTCTGTTCCTTTGTCTATCCCATCTTCAAAAATAGATACAATCTTTTTTTCAATTTCTGCCGAATCCATATCGTCAGAACCTGAATTATTGCCCTCTGATCCGGTTGTAGGATTATCTG
>ENA-OORZ01000075-OORZ01000075.1-human-gut-metagenome-genome-assembly--contig:-NODE-75-length-8746-cov-2.319526_pt1 | contig 8746 bp, 9 predicted proteins | sample MGYA00241175_ERZ501208 | MGnify/ENA primary metagenome ERZ501208 (study PRJEB25962, sample SAMEA2042554) | human gut metagenome | biome: human gut; feature: human-associated habitat; material: faeces... | reverse complement strand
TTTAATAATTCGACATCTTTGTAGTCGATATATGCAACTTTATTTTTGGTGAAATAGCAAACCTTTTTACGAGGTCTAATTTTTTTGAAACCCATTGTTTCATCCACCTTTCATTGATTAATTTTTATTTTTTAAAATGGCAAATCATCATCTGGAATATCAATATATTTTAAGTCATTTAAATCCAAATGACCATCAGCAGTAAGATTATTCATTCGTAAATATGGATACTTTCCACCTTCCACAGCTGGCTTACTTGTTCCATACCTTACTTCTGTAACAATATCTCCAATAGTTACAACTTCCCAACCTTTTGGATTCTTAACTGGATCACCAAACATCTCGACAAATCGTTAAGAAAAGAATCGAAGGTGGTGCAAACGAAAAAGCAGTATTGAGACTTTTCATTAACTGCCCTTTCGTTTGCATCAATTTCGATTTTTTCTGGTTGAACAAAGCGCGTCAACTCTATATGGACTTTTAATTCTGACACTCTATTTATAATAGGATAGCGTGTACACATAGAAACACATAGAATTTATAATTCAGTCCTGTATTATGACACCAGAAATAAGCCTCCCTAAGGAAGCTAAAAAAATATACAGTTATGATACGTTAACAGAGCATATGTGGTTTTGGTTTTATAAAATGTTGTTCTGTAGGCAGAGGAATAATCTTACCACCACAGGAAGAGCACTTGCATATATCTTTATTATAAAGAAGACGGATAATGGCAGGTGCATCCATATCTTTCAGCTTGGAAATATATTTTTTGCAACCAAGGATGTTTCTGCATAGGGTAATCTTTTTCTTCTTATTTCTGGATGAAAGAAGACCATAGTGCCTGATACGTACAAAACGTTTTGGAGGAACATGCATTAAAAATCGACGGATAAATTCCTCGCCGGATATGGTGATCTCTTTCCAAAGCCCTTGGTTTTTGTAATCTTTAGCAGAAAATGTAACTGTAGATTCTGTCATGTCTTTGATACGGTAGTTGCTGATAGCAATCCGGTGGGTGTATTTTCCAAGGTATCTGATGACAGATTCGGCACCGTCAAATGGTTTCTTGCAATAAGGAATCCATTCCTTTGCATAGCAGGTATTTAACAATTCCTTGAAAGTATAGTAGTTTTTGTAAGGTGCAGCCGATCCATGAAATTCAAGCCTGTCATTTTCCCAGAGTTGCTTAAGTTCAGCCATGTATTTTCCACGAAATGTTTTTGAGATTACCTTAATCGGAAGGAAAAAATCTTTCCCATTGTCTTTCCAATGATTTTTCACATCCAGCCCTCCACCAAGAACAATCGCATGGATATGAGGATGAAAGTTCATGGTACTTCCCCATGTATGGAGGATACAAATATAGCCGATATCAGTCCCAAGATATTTACTGTCAGCAGCAAGTTCACTGAGAGTATCTGAAGCCGCATGATAAAGAGCAGCGTATAAGAATTTCTGGTTGCTGTAGATAATGGGATTGAGTTCTTCCGGAACTGTAAAAACCACATGGAAATAAGGAGCATCTAAGATATCCTCCCGCCGTGCATCTACCCATTTTTCTTTTGGAAACTCCTGACACATAGGACAGCATCTGTCACGGCAGGAGTTATAGTGGACTGATATGCAGCCGCAGTCCTCGCATACGCTTACATTCACACCAAAGGCGCCGGTTTTGCAATTCATGATGTGATAAGCGGCTTTTCTCTGAGCGGGAGAAATATCATGTGTGGATTCAAATGATGAATAAAAATGATGAAAAACATCCTGAATCGTACAATCCTTACTCATGATTCACCACCTTCCGGGTTGTCGAACGGGCTGCGGATACCAAGAAGTGTCTTGTTGCTCACATGAAGGTAAACATCTGTAGAGCGAGGATCAACATGTCCCAGAAGTGACTGGATATATTTTATATCTGTGCCACTTTCGAATAAGTGGCTGGCAAAACTATGACGGCACGCATGAGAGGAAACATGACGGGTAATGCCGGCGAGTTTAGCACTTTTCTTAAAGAACTGGTTAACACCGGTTATATCAAGATATCCACCGGTCCAGGAACTTGGAAAAAGGATATCTTTAGGGCGACCACATTTGTACCAATACTCAGTGAGAAGGTCTAAATTTTTTTGAGACAGAATCGTATACCTGTCAATTCTGCCTTTGGTTTCACGAACATGAATTGTCATGTTGGTACGGGAAATGTCATCATAATGGAGATGAACGACCTCCGATACACGTAATCCGGAAGAATACATAGTTGCAATAATCGCTTTATGTTTCAGATTCGGAGTGGCGTCAATGATTGCATTTATTTCATTGCGGGATAGAACAGCAGGAAGATTTCGCTCTCTTTTCATAGCCGGAACAGTGTCATCATCCCAGACAATCTTCAGCACCTTTTTATATAAGAACTTGATTGCAGACCGATAGTGATTGTGAGTTTCAGGAGACCTTCCTTCCAGACGTTTGGCAGTAAGAAAACTTTCCGCATCTTCAAGTGTAAGATCAGAAACATTTTTTCCAATCCAACGAAGGAAGTAACTGACATCAGAGCAATACAGTTGAATAGTTCTTTCACGCAGGTTACGTTTTTCCGCTTCATTGCGGATGGATTCAAAAATATCTTTATACATAATAAAACCTCCAGAATAAGTAGTGTTAATAATTACATCTACCTATTCGGAGGTGCATTAGCGTCATAATTCCGATTGCGGAAGAGACTGGAAAATGTTATTCTTATCATAGGCAGTGGAGCTTTCTTAGTTCAGTTGTTTCGTGTGGTAACTTAACAATAACGGATTATGGAAAGTAATTCCACTGCTTTTTTAATAAAAATAAAACTGCGCCACAGCCTTGGCAGGCCATCGCGCAGCGATTTTGTTCAATCGGAATTTGTGGAGAGATTTCTTGAACTTTCCTTATTTTACGGGCTTTCCAGCCCCTTAAATAGTGAAATGATATGTATTTTCCCTTATTTTTGACCTTATGCGGAATCAGCAAGGGAAATAAGGGAATTTTTTATTTAGTCGTTGCCTGCCACTTTATCAAGAAGTCTGGCGGAGTTCCGCTTTGCCTTTCTTGTAGAGTGGGCGTAGACATTCATTGTGGTACTGACATCTGAGTGCCCTAACAGTTCCTGCACATCCTTTGGTGCTGCTCCATTTGCCAGAAGGTTGCTTGTGTAGGTGTGTCGCAACTGGTGAAAATGAAATCCTTCAAATCCATCCAGTTTCTGAGCAATCTTCCTGCAAACAATTCCTAACGTGCTTGGCAGTTCCAAACTTCCATCCGGTCTTAAGCAGACAAAGGATATTTCCTTATAATCTTCTGGAACATTCTCTGTTCCGTCCAGATGATAGAACTCATAGTAAACTCTGTTTTTGTCTTTTACTTCTCTGTAGTAGTTTTTGTGGTAAAGTTCTCCGTACTGCATTCGGTTTTTAAGTTGTTCCTTTCGGGCATTGCGAAGAATCTCTGCCAGTGTATCTCCAAAATCAACAATCCTTACCTTTTTTCGTTTGGTTGGTCCGATGATATTCTTGTGCCTTGAACCATCATATCGGATACTGCGTCTGATTGTAAGGCACTGTTCTTCAAGATTTACATCCTGCCATGCCAGACCACAGGCTTCACCGATACGAAGTCCTGCATAATAAGCTATCTGGATTGGAAGTATTGCCGGTGGATTGTAATCCTGTAGAAATTCAATCAGTCTTTCATAATCCTCTCGTGGAATTGGCTGTATATCGCCATCCATGTCATCATCAGAAAACAGGTCAACCTCATCCGTCTGGTATTTCAGCTTAATATACTGCATCGGATTGAAAGTGATATATTGCTTTGGTGATACTGCAAACCGGAATGACTGCTGTAATACTGCCGAGAAAGAACGAATGTAATCTTTGCTATAACCTTTTCTTTCTGAACCATCTGGATAAGTGCCACCAAAGGAAAGCAGATCGAAGAAGGCTTGTAAATGCTCAGATGTTACATTTTTCAACTTTCTCTCTGAAATTGGATGCTTCTTGATGTTGGTAATAGCACCGAGGTAATTCTGGACTGTCCCATTACTGAGAGTACCGGTCTTTAATTCTTCCTCTGCCCATATATCAAGTAATTCTCCAACTGTAATATTTTCCGACTTTGCAATGAATTTCTTGCTTTCGTAATCGTCCATTGCCTGACGGAGCAGTTTTTCCGTTTCACTTTTGCTTTCTGTTCCAGCGTATTCTTTCTGAACCAGATTGCCGCTTGCATCTTCTACATAGAAGCGGTAGTACCATTTCTTTCCTTTTTTTCTTACAGATCCTTTTGCCATAATCGTGTGTCTCCTTTCGATATCAGACAATCGGAACTGATGAAATGCTTCTTGCGTGTAAGTATATCATAACTCCGGTTGTCGTTCTATACCGAATCGGAATCCTCATACAAAACTTCTGATAAAAGATTTTCAAGCCTTTGTTCTGCCATTTCCGGTTTCTTGGAATAAAGCCTTACGATATCTGCCATGTCGTTAAAGGCATTAACAGTGTGGGTGATCTCCCGGAGAAACATAATCTCGTTATATTCATCATTCGATTCAAACCCCATTACTTTTGCAATATCAGCTTCATTCGTGTTGCCCTTGTAATTCTTGCAGGCAAACTGGAATGATTCCAGAAACAGGTTATATTGCTTTAACATCAACAGCAGTAAATCTTTGGAAAAAGCATCTTCCTTTTTACTAAGGTCGAGAGGTAACTGTTTGAGAATATCGCCCATTGCATCACGAATCTGTAATTCTTTCTTATCCGTAATATCGGTTTCGTATTCATCGGTTTCCCCTCTGAGCCATTCAATAGATACATGAAGTGCTTCCGAAAGACCTTCCAGCACCATCTTTTTGGTATTGTCAATCGAACCATTCTCATAACGCAGGATTGTGGAAGCGGTAACTCCCATCTTCTCTGCAACATAAGGCTGTGTCAGATTTAATTCCAGACGACGCTGTTTTGCCCTGCTGCCTATCAGCTTGCGTAGTTCTTTATCTTTCATGCTGATTGCCTCCTTTTTCGGTATGTATGAATTATAGCATGTACCTCACATAATTGCAATATGCAATTTAATGATTATTTTTAAAATTTCATAACGCTTGACAACGCAATATAAAACCGCTATACTAACAGCACAACAAAAATTGCATAATGCAATTTATAAGGAGGTGACAAGATGACGGAAAGAAAGATTGCATTATCCATCGAGGAAGCAGCCGACTATACAGGAATTGGCAGAAACACTTTGAGAAAGCTGGTTGAATGGAAGAAGCTTCCGGTATTAAAAGTCGGAAGAAAAGTCCTTATTAAAACTGACATTCTGGAAAAGTTCATGGAAGCCAACGAGGGGCGAGATCTGAGGGATAAAGGAAATGTAAAAGCTGTCACAAGAAATGTGGCAACTTAAAAAGGCGGCTTCCTACGAAACCGCCAAAGGTTCTATCAGACCGAAGCCATGATATACCTACACGCAAGAGGATTATACCATGTGCTTCTCCTGATATGCAACCGGGAACTGTTGTTTATCGGAAAAAGAAAGGATGAAGACGATATGGCGAAATCAACAAAGACTTATGAAGAAAGAATACGTGCATTAGAGAAAAAGGAACAGGAAAGCATTGAAGCTACAAAAAAGCTCATAGCACAGCGGAAGGAACTGGAAAAGAGAAAGAAAGCGGAAGAAAGTAAAAAACGAACCCACAGGCTCTGTCAGATTGGAGGAGCGGTGGAATCGGTTCTTGGCTGTCCGATTGAGGAGGAAGATTTACCAAAGTTGATAGGCTTCTTAAAAAGGCAGGAAACAAACGGAAAGTTTTTCTCAAAGGCGATGCAGAAAGAGCCACTTACAGATATGGAGGAAGTGTAATGGCGGAGGGAGTGGGTTTTCCATTCCCTTCATTGCCTTTGAATGAAGGGCGCACTTATGGACAACCAGAGGTCGTCCTTATAAGTTTGCCACAAGTGGCAACCGGTCTGCGCTTACGCTTGCCGGGCTCGTTCCGTCGGCGGGGCTTTCAGCCAGACCTGCTCATGCCGCAGGAGGCACTCTTCGCCAGAGAGGCGCATTCCATGCAGGCTGCTATGCGCAGGGCACTCTTACGCAGAGGGCGTTCCGGCAATACTGCTTTTTCTAAAACTGAAAGCAATGTTGCCGGAAATCTATGCCGGATGTGCAGAAAGGAGGAATCCAGACATGGCGATTTTTCATTACACAATCAAAATAGTCGGACGAAGTAAAGGGAAATCTGTTATCTCCGCTTCCGCATATCTCAATGGGGATGTGATGAAAAACGAGGAAACCGGGAGAATCAGTTATTACACTTCTAAAAAAGAAGTGGTCTACACCAGTCTGATGATGTGCGAAAACGCACCTCCTGAATGGCAGATAGTACCAGAAGAAAATATAAAACGCTTTCAAAAATCTGTCCGATACAAAAGGTCAGAAGATAAAGAAGCTGCTTTAGAAAAATTCAAAATCACATTTCAGAAACAGAGGTTATGGAATGAGGTATTGAAGATTGAAAAAAATGCAGATGCCCAACTTGGCAGGTCATTTGAATTTGCCCTCCCCAAAGAATGGAGCAGACAGGAACAAATTCAATATACAACCGACTATATCCAAAAAACTTTTGTAGATAAGGGAATGTGTGCTGATTGGAGTATCCACGACAAAGGGGATGGCAACCCCCATGTCCATCTGCTTCTAACTATGCGTCCTTTTAACCCGGATCATTCTTGGGGAAAGAAAGAAGTCAAGGATTGGGATTTTGTCAGAGATAAAAACGGAAATATCGTGATTGATGAATCCCATCCGAACTGGTGGCAGGATAAGAAAAACCCTGACCGTCATGGAATCCGTATCCCTGTATTAGACGAAAACGGAATTCAGAAGATTGGAGCAAGAAACCGCCTGCAATGGAAACGGGTGCTGACCGATGCTACTGGATGGAACAATCCAAAAAATTGTGAACTGTGGCGGAGTGAATGGGCAAAGGTGTGTAATGAACATCTTCCTTTGCATAATCAGGTCGATCACCGTTCTTACGAAAAGCAGGGAAAACTCCAGATTCCTACCATCCATGAAGGAGCTGACGCAAGAAAGATTGAACAAAAGTTTTTTGCCGGGCAGGAAATAAAAGGCTCGTGGAAAGTAGCGGAAAATCAAATCATAAAACAACAAAACACGTTATTGCAAAAGATACTGGACACCTTTGGAAAAGTATCGGGTGCATTATCATTATGGAAGGAGCGATTAAATGACATTAGAAGAAAGCCGGGAAATTATACCCTTAATGGAGTCCATGATTGGGCAAATCGAAGAACAGCAGACCTTAATGGCAGAAATGATTCTGGAAATGCAGAACCGGGACACTCAACTCTCTCTTATGCAAAAACAGAATCAGAAATTACAAAAATTAAACAACGAGTTATCCGAGCTGCTCAACATTTTGCCAAATACCGAGGAACTGCTTTCCAAGATGGAAGAACAGAAAACGAAGATAGAACTTTTGGAAAACGAAAATCAGCAATGGCAGATATTGGCACAGAAGCTGAACAGCGAAAACAGTTTATTACTGAAACAGAACACCGAATTGCTGAACTGGAACAGCAGATAGAGAAAGGACGTGATATAGATGAACGAATCCAGAGAATCAAAGAACGCCGAACAGTTGGAAGAACTTCTGCTCTTGACCGAGGAGATACAAGAAGAGTTGGAACAGAAAGACCAGCTTATCGTGGAACTGAAGACGCAGCTCAACGAATCTCTGACCTTGAACGAGAAATTAAACAAAGAGAACAGAGCCGGGAATATTCAAGCATTAAAGAACGACTTGAAGCTGGCAGACAGAGCATTGCGGATCGAGAAAGAGAAGTTGCGAAGCGCAAACGTCATGATAGAGGAATGTCAAGATAAAATATGCTATTTAACACAGGAACGGGATTATGCCCGGACACATCAGAAAATCGTAGAGATACCGGTAGAAAAGCCGGTACTCTATAAAAAATGCGAAGCCTGTGACCGGACAGCCTATCAGAATGCAAAAGCAAAATACGAAACACAAAAAGAGCGACTTGCAGGACAGTATAAAGCAAAAACGGTAATGTTCCAAACAACCTTGTTCCTTCTTGCATGGTATTCGCTGACAACCACTCTTTTTCAGGCAGTACAGTCAGATATGTTCCTTGTCGATTGTAAATCATTCTTCAATGATTTAGCATCATTCATACAAACCTTTGTCGGATGGACGATTGATGCCGGGCATTCTGCGGCACAGATTAGTACAAAAATTCCAAATGCTTTTATAGCCGGAATGGTATATTGGTTATTGCTAATATTGATTGTAGGAATATGTATGGCAGGAACAGGGATGCTGGCGATACTGATAGAAATAAAGGTTATAGAATTATATAAGAAAAACTGTTGGGATGTTATTACCCTACTGATGATACTGACAAGTGCGGCTGTCATCATTTATTTTGGAGAAGCAATCAAAAAAGCACTGTCAGTAAATCTTCTATTGCTTTTCGTACTTTCGCAGGGCGCATATGTTGGAATTAGATGTTATCTTAAAGTTTGGTTAGAAAAAAGACCATATTAGTATTTTCAACTTACTGTATAGACAGTAAAATTACTCCATACCAGCCTAGTGAAAATTTACTGTATGAAAAGAAGTATTACAGAGAAAAAAGGCTGTAAAAACAGGAACAGC
>ENA-OORZ01000074-OORZ01000074.1-human-gut-metagenome-genome-assembly--contig:-NODE-74-length-8836-cov-1.856736_pt1 | contig 8836 bp, 8 predicted proteins | sample MGYA00241175_ERZ501208 | MGnify/ENA primary metagenome ERZ501208 (study PRJEB25962, sample SAMEA2042554) | human gut metagenome | biome: human gut; feature: human-associated habitat; material: faeces... | reverse complement strand
TGTGCCAGACGCACAGTGCCGGGGGTGTTCCCGTTTCCAGCGATTTATTTTTCTCTCGGCAAGGGACTGTTCATAAGGTGACACTTTCCGTTTTACGAAGCCGTGAAAATTCGATGTGTTCCGTGGAGATGTTCACTGGGCAGCATACGCCGTACACGTTTCCAATAATCACCGAGTAGTGCAATGTGTATTCACTATCGGGAAATACTTCACGGTTTTCACAACTCTTGATTCAGGAGTGGGATTTTTGCCTTATTCCCGCGTGACATCAAGGGAAACCGGATTGATAACGATGATAGATTTGCCCTTTTTGTGGGCATATCTCACGGTGTTCCCGGTACCGCTGGGGCATCCATTCCATACTGCGAGAATATAATCGGCGTGATCTACCATGTACCGATTTCTCTTGTCCATGCAGTCCGGCGTGTACTCCCGTTGCAGCATGGTCTCCTTGTCACACTTTGCCGCGATATTATAATACCGTTCCCGTGAAGCCACAGACCATTTGATCGCTTGTGTCTCACAAGGGATTGCGCTTTCCAGAGTAATGTGAGGGTATTTTGATTTCAAATCGAGTACAATTTCCGCAGCGTACATATCGACGCCAAGAGCCATGCCGGTAATAAAATGCGTGACGCCCTCGTTCTCGATGAGTGCTACAATCTGATCCCGCATAACAGACTTCAAAGAAGTACAACGCTTATCGGATTCATCAAAGCCGAACGGAAGACTCTGCGGTCTATGACCGGTAAACGCACAAGTCTTGCCTTGAACGGATTGCTTTTCAGCTTTTTGAGCAGACTTTCTAAACTCAATAATGCGCGACATGACACCCCTTCTTTCACTCTTTTGGTAGGTAACTCCATTCTATCACCCTCATCACGGACAGTCAACGCATTGTCGTTAGTAAAATCAACGACGGCGTACCGTGGATAATGACACCGCCGTTAGGTACACTAAATGCAAAGGTGGTGAGGCTATGCGAGAGAAGAAGGACATCAATATTGAAATCGGCGGCAATATTCAAGTGGCAAGAGAACAGGCGGGCTATACGCAGGACACGCTCTCAGAAATGCTTGGCATGACGCCGAATCACCTGAGTGCCATTGAGCGTGGTGCATCCGGTATCTCTCTTGAAGCCTTGCAGCGTCTTTGCCGTTTGCTGGGCGTCAGCGCAGACCGAATTATTTTTGGGACTGACGATCCAGAAGCGGAAGCCCTTGCGCTTGCCAGACGTATTTCGGATATAAAGCCGGAATACCGGCAACAGGTTCAAGAGCTGCTGTCCGCTATTTTGAATATGTCGTAAAAAAGAGCCTCTGCCGATACCCAAAACGGGCATCGACAGAGGCTCTTGGTTCGTTTTCCGGGCATTCAAACAAGTGCCGAAATCGACACTTATTTCCGCGCTAAAGAAGAAACTGCGCAGGGAATACAATCACTTAGGTTGGTCAGTATGCGTCGCTCTGAGGCTTGCAATCACAGGCTTTTTCGACCCCTAACTGTCTACACCGCGATGCCTTGCGGGAGAAGTGCGGACAGGCGATGAGATCCGCACGGAAGCTCTGCTTGCAGCTATGGACGCAGCGGACGCAGAAGCGGTTATACTTCCGGCGTCCGCTGTCCCCGATGAAGAACGACCACTCCTGCCGCCATTTCTGACTTCTGCTCACAGCTCAATCTCTCCTTTGTGCTTTTGGGGAGGGCAGCATTCCTTCTGCTTTTCAGCCTTTGCAGACTTGAGCCTGTCCATGATGGAGGACTTTTCGCCCCTTTCGGGGGCTTTGACCTCTGCGGTCTTGTCCTCCTTCGGACCGTTGTTGATGATCCCATCAATCATGCCGTAGTCATCCTCCATCGACATCTCCGCTGCCTTGAGGTAGTTTTCCTTCTCAAGAGCTGCCATCCAGCTTTCCTTGCTGATACCGAGCATTCCGCCCTTTGCCGCATGATCGGCAATCTCCTTGGCATCCACGCACAAGCCCTCGGTGTTATCGGAATAGAGACGGTAAACCTCGCAGCCCTTCTCCAAAGCCTTCTCAGCCGCCTCCTGACCAGCGGGAAGAACACCAGCCCATGCGTAGCCGTAGTCCTTCATATCCTGAACGGAGAGCGTGGGATCGGGCATTTCCGGCACTTCCTTGACCTCAAGGTCGAGAAGGCGGAGCGTGTCATCGTCAAAGCCGTTGTAGACATCATCAAGAACGAGCTTGCCGCGCTCATCGACGATGATGCAAGCCGCTTCATCGCCGTAGGTGTCATGCTCCATCAGATAAAAGCTGTGACCGCCGACTTCGTGCTGGTCAATGGTGTGCCACGTCCCGATGTGACCGGCAACCGTCAGACCGGAGGTGTCGGCATTCATCTCAAAGTCCTTCTGCTCAACGCTCTCCTGCTTCTGCTGTTCCTTCGAGATCATGGGGATCGCAACAATCTTATCGCCCAACTTAACAAACTGTTCCGGCACTTTGAAGAGGTCAGAGAACTTCTGCATTTGCTCTACGGTCAGAGAGCCGAAGCTGTCATCCGTCAAGCCAACTACCATGAATGTTCCGGCAACAACGTCGTAGATGTCACCGTCCTCATCACGCAGAGCGCGGTTCAGGGGCAGACCTTCCAGCTTGCCTTCCTCATTACAGACTAAGGCAACCGGGTTTTCATAGGGATAAATTGCCTCGATGTAGCCGCCGACCTCATGCTGCAAGGACTCCAGACCGGAGTCAATCTCCTTCACATAAGGCTCCTTTCCCGGCTCAACGACGAGAACGGCGATGGTGCTGTCACGCTCGGCGGCTTCCCCTGAGCCGGTGATCCGGTATTCGTCGGGAATATCATCAAGATCGCCGTTGAACTGTCTGTCCCACCTCTCGCTTGCGACACGGACATAGCCCTCATCGGTGAAGCGTCCCTGCTCATCCATCGCAATGTCGCGCCCATAGCGTTCATAGTCGATGTAATTTGCCAGAGGACCGAGATCCTTTTCAGAGTAGATACCAGCTTCGTGTGCGTAATAATAGCCGAGGTCGGATTCGTCGTTGATACCGGGCATGATGTCGTAGCAGTCCAGATTGAACGTCAGGTTGATGAGATCGTCGATGTCGCTGACCTCATCGCAGCCAGCCTCCATAATGGCAACGAGCTTTTCCTGATCGCTCAGGGAAAGTTCGTCAATCAAAGCGGCAAGGTAGTTGAGCTTATCAAGGCTCTCGTACTCGCCAAGCATCTTCTGAACGCCATAGATCGGGCATTCGTAGTCGGTGATAAACCACTCTTCGTAGGGCTGACCGAACTCATCCTGCTTGCCGATCCCGATGCGCTCAAAGACCTTCTGCATCTCTTCTTCGGTGGTGGGCAGCTTCACCCATTCACCGACCAGCATTCCTTCATTGTATTTTCCAAGGTTTGTGACGAAGGCTTCAAAATCACCGTCTAATACGGGCATAGGCATCCTCCTTTCAGTCATCTACCATGCCGTCCGGCATGATATACAGTTCCTCAAACTCCGCGTCGCTCATGGATTCGAGCTTCCGGACGGTTTTGTACATCAGCTCTGCGATCTCGCCGTCCATGTCGTTCAGGGTGACACTCTTCATATCGTCGATCAGCCGCTTCCGGCTGGACGTATTGAAGCAGCACATGAGGTTGAGTTCTTCTACGGTAAAATTCTTCATATCAGAGTTCCATATCCTTTCCTTTGTTTTTCTGCGGCTTCGGTGTGTGGGGCGGCTGGGCTTTCTGCGCGGATTTCAGCTTGTCGCGGATGGATTCACGGGCAGCGGGCTTCTTCGGGATGGTGTCGTAGATGGCAGTTCCGGCATCCTCCACATAGGAGCGGATATACTGGATGCTCTCAGAAAAGCGGATGGGGCGGTTCTTGTCCTCGATGTTGGTCAGCCGGACTTCGTCGGCGGCAAAATCAACCGCGTCGATTCTGCACTTGATCCCATCCACATTCAGCGTCGCGCCGACAGGAATGTAATCTGCGGCTTTGAGTTCCTTGAAGGTCTCGCCGTCCTTGCTGAGAAAGACATCTGCGCCGGACTTCCAGAGCTTGTGAGAACCGGCTACCCATGCGCTTTCACGGAAGCCGGTCACCGGCATGGAGGTCTTGCCGCGTACCTTCTTCTCAAGGAGCTTTGTGCCGAGCAGGGGCGCAGCTTTTTCCGCGTCCTTGCCGTACAGCTCAAAATAGCCGTTCTGGGCAAAGCAAACCAGCGCGTCGGGATGCGCCTTTTTGACTGCCTCATACTTCCGAAGTTCTGCAACGGGCAGAGGCGAAAGCGTCTCTGTCCTTCCTGCATCCGGCAGTCTGTCACGGCGGGTTTTCTGCTTGGACAGCACTTCCGCCAGAGCCTCCGCATCCTTTGGGAGCGTCTGGTGGGTTTTGACGCCGCCATGCTCACCGACCAGAGCCATTGCTGCATCGAAGCTGCTGCGGCAGGGGGAGTCCAGCACATAGCCGTCTGCAAAGGTCAGCCGGTCATGATCCGGCGCAACCGAGTTCTGCGCCACATTTGCCGCCTGTTCCCGGTAGTTGATCTCAAAGACATCTCCGAAGACCTTGCCGCGCTTGACGGCTTTCGGGACAATGACGCGGGCAATGCACTCGTCGTAGGTCTGTTCCGCATAGAAACGGAAGGTGTTGTGATCCCGCGTTCCCTGAATAAAGACCTGATTTTCATTGAGGCAGTGCGTCCCATGCGGACGGCAGAACCACATCAGCGTTTTGTCTTCGGGATTCTGGCTTTCGGCGGCGCGGCGGATGATGCGCTTGTCGATGTCGAAGTCTTCCTTGTAGCTGTCTACATGACTGTCCACGAGCTTCTGCAGCTCCGCAACGATGTCAACGTCTGTGTATTTCTTCATGCTTCTCCTTTCTCACAACTCCATGTCGTGTGTTTTGGATTTGACCGGGGACTTCTTCTCCGGCTGCGTTTTCGCGGCAGCTTTGAGCTGATCGCGGATAGAGGGCTTTTCCTGCTTCTGCTCCTGCTTGACGTATTCCAGCGTCGGCATCAGCTCACGGTAGCAGCCCTGAGTTTTCCGCGTCGCATGACGGCGATGGATTTTGAACAGCGGCTCACCGTTCTGCGTGACCGTGTTGCCCTCGATCCTGACACCGTTCCGTGCCAGCAGATTGAAGGAATGGTTAGAGGCGCGATAGGACGCCTGCATTCCGTCGTTGTTATAGGCAATCTGCCCCTTGAGCGTGTCCATGACGGCGGCTTTGATTTCCTTCTCTTCGGCAGTCAGGCGGTGCGCTTTCGGTGCTTTTGCCGCTTCCTCCGGCAAGGGGGCAAAGGGAGACTTGACCTCCACAGTTTTTACCTCAATAGAGGTAATCTCATCATTCTCCCATGCAACAACCTCAGGTTCTCTTTCCTCTGTTTTCTCAGAAGTGACTTCCTTTTGAGCTTCGGTCTGCTGGCGGAACGCATCGACGAAAAGGGCGGTCAGTCCGGGATTGGGTTTATCCACAAGGAAGCGAGAGGCATTCTCAGGGCAGACTTCAACGCTCTTTGCCCACTCCTTGAGAGACTGCGGAATGCGCCCGTCGAAGTCTTTCTGCTGAATGGTGTTTGCGAGGACATACCGGACGCGCTCCGGAGAGAACTGCTCAAGGACGCTTTTCACGGCAGCATCCGCATCCAGCCGGTTGTCTCCGTAGTTAGAACTGATTGCCGCCTCAATCGCACGGCGGCATTCCACGTTTGCAGTGAGAGAAGCACGATATGACTCCAGCTCACCGGCTTCATAAGCATAATTCGCCGTCTCGCGGTAAACGGGGACTTCCGGCATCGGCTCTGTGGGGGCTTCGGTATCTTTCTCTGCGGACTGCGCTTTCTCTGCCAGCAGCACCTTGAGCTTGGCGTCAATGCCCTCGATCATCTCAGCCGCCGTCTTGCGGATGGTGTCCAGAGAGCTTTTCAGTTCCTTGGTTTCCTTGCCGGATGACCAACCGGCGATGTAACCGAAGGAGTAGTCCGAGGTTTCAATGCCGTACCGTTGGCAGACGGTGTAGGCAACGCTTTCCGCTTCAACCTCCTTGGTGTGCCGATCCTTCTTATCTTCTGGCGCGGCTTTCTCATCCGGCTTGACTGCGTGGAGCTTTGCGTGGGCGATCTCGTGAATGGCAGTCTTGACCGTCTGGATTTCGCTCATGCCCTCCTGAATGGCAATGCGGCTTTCAACCGGAGAGAAGAATCCCTTTGCACCGCCCGGAATGTCCTCAAAGGAAATAGGGACGGGAGATTCCTGCCTGAGCGCGTCGAAGAACGCCTCGTAGTTTTCGACGGTGCCTTTCAGCTCATCGACGATAATGTCCGGAAGCTCCTTGCCGTCCGTCTGGGAAACATCAAAGACACTTACCACCTTGAAGGCAGGACGCAGGACCTCAACCGTTTCCGTGACAGCCTTCCCATCTGCGCCGATCACCGGCTTCTGCGTCAAAGGATCAATCTTCTCACGCTCTTCCTGCGCCTTGTACGGCGCGGGTGCAAGAATCTTGATGCCCTTTTCGCCCTTCATGACCTGACGGTCAAAGTTGCGCTGCCACGAGGTATAACCGGCAACATAGGTTGCCTCCGGCTTCTGCATCGCAATGAGCAGCGTGTTGTTGAAGGAATAGTTGTAGAACTTGGACATCGTGCGGAGATATTCCTTGAACCGCTCGGATTCAAAAAGCTCCTTGATGCCCTGTTCCAGCTTGTCCGTGATTTCGCGGACTTGCTGTGCATTTTTGTTTTCAGCCATCTCAAACCTCCATTTCTTATTTGCTTTTGGGCGAAGAAAACCCCGTCTGGGATTTGCTCAGTAAACGAGCCTTTACCTCAGACGGGGTTTCTCTGCGCGTCATCCGACGATGGAAGATGTTATCCTCGTTCTCCCATTCAATCAGCCGGTCAAACATATCCGGGTGCTTTGTGACCATGTGCAGCAGCTCCGAGTCACTGGCGTTGGGACAGAACCAGCAGCCGTTTCTTCGGCAGTGAGCGTAGATTGGGGAAAGCAGCCCGTGTTCCTGACAGAGTTTGTAGGCGTCCGCTTCGGTCATACCGTATTTGGCAAGCAGACTGACCTTCGTTATTCCATCCAGACGAGCAAGGCGTTTTGGCTCATCCTCCGCAATGCCGACATAGCTCACAGTGTCCGGCGAGAGTGCGGCATTGTACTTGCGGACTGGCGGGATTTTGCAGTCACGATTGACTGCACACATACCAGCCCATGCAAAGCCGCGAACCTCGCCCTTGTGCGGTCCGCGGGTGATGACATGATGGAACACCTCATCGTAGGTCTTGTCCGCATGGAGAATGGTGAACTTGATGCCCAGCTCCTTTTCGCAGAAGGGCTTGAGCCGGTCATAGATGAAGTCCCGGTGTTCCGGGACTTCGCCGCTTGTGTCTTTGTCGAACATGACCTCACTGAAAACCGCCTCGTCCAGCGGCTCATTGTGCTGTGCAGCCAGCAGGAGCGTCGCTACGCTGTCTTTGCCTCCGCTGCATGAAGCAACATACTTTGGGCGGGTCATCGATCAAACTCCATCTTGAAGCTGACGTATTTGCCGCCGCTGTCATCCAGACGGATCACCGCATCGTAGAGCTGAGGCTTCTTCGGCGTGTAAAGCCCGGTCACGCGGCACCAGCCCTTGTCCAGCAGCTCCTTTGCAATCTTCTTGGTCAGCTTCTTTTTCTTGCTGGAAAAGAACTTGTTGTCTTCCCACAGGCAGAAGGAGCATTCCTTGTTCGAGCAGTAGAAGTTGCCCTTGCCGACATAGACCGGAGAGCCGCAGCGGGGACATTTGCCGATTTCCTCTTTGCCCGTGCCGAAACGCTGGGCTTCGGCATCGGAGAGAAACGGATAGGCTTTCACGAGATCCCCGGTCATCCGGACAATGCCGCTGAGAAATGCGTCTGCATCCGCATTGCCGCGCTCAATCTCCATGAGCGTGTTTTCCCATTCCGCCGTCATTGCGGGAGATGTGATCTGTTCCGGCAGAACACAGACGAGGTTGCAGCCGTCCTTTGTGGGAATGAGGGATTTGCCTTTACGCTCTGCAAAGCCGGATTTCACCAGCTTTTCAATGATACCGGCGCGGGTCGCAGGAGTGCCGAGACCTTTCTTCTCGGTGTCATCGTCGAACTGATCGTTTCCGGCAGTCTCCATTGCAGACAGGAGGGTATCTTCCGTGTACTGCTTCGGAGGCGTTGTGAAGTGTTCGGTGACGCTGGCGGACACACCATCCAGAACATCGCCCTCATGGACTTCGGGCAGGGACTTCATGGGATCGTCCTTTTCCTTCGTCTTGAGGGAAGCCTTGAACAGCTCTTCAATGGCTTTCCATCCGTTTTGAACGACGGTCTTCCCCTTGGTTTTGAACTCGTAGCCCTCGCAGGAGAGCGAGATCTGCGTTTCTGCGTAGGTGTGCTTCTCGCCGGTCGCACACAGAAGGCGCATCCCGACAAGATTGAGGATTTTCTGTTCCGACTGAGGGAGCGCGGAAACATCCTGCTTTTCGAGCTGGACGGTCGGGAGAATGGCATGGTGATCTGTGACCTTGCTGTTGTCGGTTACGCGGGAAATGTCCGGAGTGACCGAAACGCCGGAGAAAAGCGGAAGCTGGCGGCAGACAATAGAAATGACCTGACGGGCGGTGTCCTCCATATCGTCCGTGATGAACTGGCTGTCCGTGCGCGGATAGGTCAGGAGCTTCTTTTCGTAGAGTGTTTGTACGAGATCGAGCGTCTGCTGGGCGGTGAAGCCGTAGTATCGGTTTGCCTCGCGCTGCAAGGTGGTCAGATCATAGAGCTTTGGGGGATTGACCGTCTTCGTTTCCTGC
>ENA-OORZ01000063-OORZ01000063.1-human-gut-metagenome-genome-assembly--contig:-NODE-63-length-9374-cov-1.414422_pt1 | contig 9374 bp, 7 predicted proteins | sample MGYA00241175_ERZ501208 | MGnify/ENA primary metagenome ERZ501208 (study PRJEB25962, sample SAMEA2042554) | human gut metagenome | biome: human gut; feature: human-associated habitat; material: faeces... | reverse complement strand
CAACGAGGATGTGCTGTTGCTGAAGGCTCGTGTAGAGAAGGCGCAGGGAAAGATGGAGGAGGCTGAACAGACCTACGGTAAGGTGATGGAGGTAAATCCTTTCTCTATTGATGCGTATCGCGAGCGCAGCGAGGTTCGCAGAAGTCTGGGTGATAGTGCCGGTGCTGCCGAGGATGAGGCTGCAGCCAAGGAAATGGGTGCCGAAATTCCGGAATCATCAGAGGGAATAGAGCAGAAAATAAAGGAAAAAATGCAGCAGATGGACCCCTATAAGGTTTTCCATAACGAATACTGAATAATAGAATTTCATCTTTCTAACTGGAAAAAAATATTTTCCCAGTTAGAAAGATTATTTTTTATAACTACAAGTCGTTGTTTTATCTGATACCATTATCTCTATCGCTATTGTTCAGCTTACGGCTGCCTGTATGGTATCTGCGGCCATGGCTGAAGTTGAAGCTGGCAGTAAAGACAAGCATGTTGCCCTGGTCTGCAAGACGAACCTTGTTCTTCTGCTGCACATACTTGTTGAAAAGTTCATCCTTATACACGCAGCCATGAGGATAGAAAACGAATAATCCGAGAACGCCAAACTGCCAGTTCTTATAACTGTAGGTTACGGCAAGATTAGAGGAAGGTTCTCCACCGTTCGTCTTTTCTCCCCAGAAACTCTTTTCCACCTTATAGGCACCATAGCCAATGTTCCAATTGCCCGTCATGTACCGAATTTCTGCTCCATAACTGAAGTAATTGAACTCGTGGGAATAATCCAAACCCTTTGTCTTGACATTCTGATACTCGCACATAAGGTTCAAATCCAGATGATCCTTGATGAGGTGAACTTCAGGAGTCAACAGCAGGTGCTTGTAATCATGATTCTTCTGATTCTCCGGTTTGCTCACAAAGAGATAAGAGCCATCCTCCCGCTTTTCGGGCAAGATAGAAGTAGCTATAGGCTTGTCGTAATACGTCCAGTTTCCCTCCAGGTACACAGACATCAGCGGAATGTTCCAGGAAGCCGACAAGGTATTGTTGTAGCCGGTAAATGGCTTCAGGCCGCTATTGCCGTCACGCGCCTCAAAGCTGTTGGAATATTGGCGCAACTCGCTCAAGTCGGAAAGGCTTGGGATGTCTGACGTGATTTTGCTGCTCCATTTAAAACTCAGATGGTCGCTAGCCTTTGCCTGTAAAGTTACCTGTGGTCGAAACAGCCATTTGCTGTATCCGTTCTCTCCCTGATGGATGGAAGACCTGGTTGCGCCAACTCCCACCTGATAACTGAACCACTTCTGCTGTCCCTGTAGCTGGGTGAAAAGATAGAGATTGCTATACTTCAATTCTGTATCAGCATTACTGCTTCCCACATAGATGTTATCTGTGTGGCTGATATTATATTGTCCACCTACCGATAAAGCCATCTGTTTCCAGTTCTTGCTGTATGTTCCTTCACCAATAAGAGAGCGCTTTCTACCAGTTGCATCATAACTGTAATCGGTCAGCGGAGCGTTCTTTACAGATTCATCCGGCGATTTGTTGAACGTATATTCCCTCATACGATACTGGTAATCTGTGCCGATGTAAGTACCCACCAGGTTCAGAGCCAGGTTCTGGTCATGGGGCATGTTGAGCGAATAATAAATGTCCAGAGATGGAATCTGCTCCAGCATTTTTCTGTTGTTTTGCAGATATTGATTTGCCTTGCCGCTTTCCTGATAAAGCTGGTTCATGCCTCTCACAGGACTGTTGTGATTGTAGAAATTCAACCGTACATTCAATGTATATTTGTCTGGCTCACTAAGATTATAACCCAACTGTACATTATTGGTGGTGTATAGGAACGGAGAATCATAACCTAAATAATTGCGATGTAGAGTTTCTCCTGTGGGCAGATGATAAGTACCGAGACTCTCATAGCTTCGTTCCTCTACCGAGCGATAGGAGAAACTGTAGTTGATGCTGAATTCCGATTTCTTCACATTGTATTTGAAATAACCGTCGCTATTATTGAAACCTGCCTTGGTGCCTTGCATCGTAGAAACTCCACCCACATAACCGGCATAGCGTCGGCGGACCTGGTAGTTAATGACTGCATCCAGATTGTTGTCTCCATATTTGAGTCCTGGAACATTGATGAATTCCACCTTTGTAACTTCATCCGGCTGCAAAGCCAATACATCTTGCATGCTAGCCTTGACATCGTTGATGCGTATTTGCACATCTCCGCCCTTTAATGACAGAACTTTGCGTTCTGCTCGATTTACGATAATGGTAGGCAAAGACAAGTTGTCCAACAGATCATAACCATTGGAAGCCGTTTTCACCTGCTCTTTTGTAGGGAAGATGATTTGTCTATCTACTTTTTCTACAACCCTTGCGGCTTCAACGGTCACACCTTTCAACAGGTATGAATTCGCCTGCATCCTCACATTTCCGATACGGGCAATAGGTACCACCTTGCAAATGGTCTTATAGCCTACAAAAGAAACCTTCATAAGGGCCTGCTTCTGTTGGCAGGGGATGACGAAATCGCCATTGGCGTTGCTCACGCCTCCACAGAGAAAGGAGGAATCCTTCGGGTTGAGCAGTTGGATATTGGCGAATTCTACAGGAAGATTGTGATTGTCTATCAGTCTGCCTATCAGCTTGCGCTCGCTCTTGCGCATGCACTCCACGGTGATGAGGCTGTCGCCCACGGTCATCTGCATCGGATAGAAACCGATTACCTTGCGGATGGCATCGGGAATATTGGCTGTCTTCACGTTCTGGGTAACTGTGAAGTCCTCCAGTTCGTTGTAGATGAAACTGATTTTGTAGCGCTTGGAAGCCTTGTCGAGGTCGATGAGAACGTCCGACATGCTGCGGTCGTGATAGTTGCGCTGGATGTGCTGTGCGCTCATCGCCAGGCAGAACGTGCACAGTAGGAATATGATGGCTGAAAATCTTCTCATAATGATACTTTTTAACTTTTAACTTTGAGCTTTGAACATAGAACTTTATGATTACTTTGAGAGTCGATAATATTATGCTTACTTTTGATAAACTTGTTATTTTACAATCAGCTCGTTTTGTTGCAATTCGATGTTTACATTCTCGAATTGGTTCAGTTCTTTTACGATATTCTCGATGCTCGAATGACTGTTCCATTCGTAATAGAGGCGGAGGGTCTTGTCCTCGTTATTCTCAAACTTCACTTGTAAATCATAATAAGAAGCAATCTCTGAAATCATCTGCTCGAAAGCCACATTCTCAAAAGTCTTGTGAATGGCTGGCTTTTCTGGTTTCGGATGCGCCAGGGAATCCGTTGCTGCTACCTGCTTTGCGGAATCTGATTTCATCGTTTCCGGATGAGTACCAGCGGTTACTTGGGTTGGTTCCTGACTGCGCTTGATGAAAGTATGGATTGCGGCAAAGGCAATACCCGAAATCAAGACGAAACCGGCGATGGATGCTGCCAGCTTGCGCCAGGAAGTAATAGGATGGGATGCTGCTTCCTGAGCAGTATTCTGGGTTGCTTCTTCCCTAAGTTGATGCTCCTGGCTGAATTTCTCCCATTCCTCATCTACATTAATAATAGGAGAGGGGCTTTCAAGTGCAGAATCCATTTCCACCATCGTCTGATAGAGTTTTCGGCATTCCTCATCCTGCAATATTTCACGAATCTCCTCATCAGAATACTTCTCCTGATGGTCGATGATATCCAGTATTTTTTCAAACTTGTCCATAATAAATCTGCTAAGGGTTAAACTTTTGCTTTAATTTTCTGATGCCTTGCGCCAGATGCTTATAAACTGCCACTTCGCTGATGCCCAATTCCGTAGCAATCTCCCGATATTTCAGTTTCTGCCGAAAACGGAGATCGAGTACCTTGCGGGTTTGTGGCGTGAGTTCAGTATCCATATAAGCCAGAATTGCCTCGTACTTTTCGGTCTCCCTGTCTATTTCGGCAATCATCGCTTCCTGAGGAACTATCGAAGGCGAAGTATCGGTTTTCAGGAGGTGATGAACCCGGTCTTTCATCTTCTGTCGGCTCAACAGGTTGAGGCATTTATGGCGCACACACACCAGAAGATAGCTCCCGGCGTTGGCGGAAGGCAGGGGCGAATCGCTGGTTATAGTCTCGTTATCAAGACCCAGTTGAATCTTTCCGTCGAGCACATCGGCAAAGACTTCGCTCACCACATCCTTGCTGGCTGCATCATCCTTCAGAAGTACCCTGGCCAATTGGTACATCCTCAGATAATGCTGCCGGAAGAGCTGTTCTATCGTTTCTTTGTTTATTTGCATTACTTTATTTTCTTTTGCCTATATTACAATCGAATTTTCATTTTCCTAACCCTTAGTAGAATATTTTTTAATGCAAATTTTTTAAACGTCAAAAATACCCTATCGGACTTGCTCCTTCTTCAGATGCTTATAAAGCCACAGGAAGGCGGGAATGAGGAAGAGATCTGCCATGACCCACGCTACAGGGTCGCCGAAGCAGACTCCCGTCCATGCCAGGGCTGGCACCAGCCAGAGACTCACACCGCATCTCGCTATCATTTCCATTACGCCACTCAGCATCGAGAGATTGCTGTAACCCAAGCCCTGGATGCTGTAGCGCAGGATGGTGAGCAAGCCCAGACAAGGATAGAAATAGTTGGCTATGCGCATAAACTGGGCAGCATAAGTCACCACTTCTGCCTCGCCCTTATCCACGAAGAGCATCATCATCTCGTCGGCAAACGGATAGATGAGCAGGAAGGTGAAGACGAAATAAACCAGCATCATCCTGATGGCAGCCCTTACGCCCTGACCAATTCTATCCAACTTCCTGGCTCCCAGGTTCTGACCGCAATAGGTAGACATTGCCACGCCGATGTTCTCGAATACGCAGGTAAAGAGATATTTGATGCGCATAGAGGCTGTGAATGCAGCCACATAAACCGTTCCCAGAGCGTTGTTCGCACTCTGGAGCATGATGAGGCCGATGGCAGTAATGGAGAACTGCAGACCCATCGGAACGCCGTTGTTCAGCAGAATGCTTACCTTCTTGTTGTCGAATTTCCTTTCCTCACCCTTCGGAATCAGAATCTGCATCTTCTTTTTGATAAACCAGATACAGAGCAGCACGGAAATGCCCTGCGAGAGCCAGGTGGCAATGCCCGCACCCTCTACACCCAGTCCCATGCCGAGAATCAGAATGCCATCGAGAATGATGTTGATGACGGAGGCGGTGATGAGGAAATAGAATGGCTGCTTGGAGTTGCCTAAGGCACGAATCTGACCGGAGAGCAGATTGTAGCCGATGGTAAAAGGAATCGCCGCAAACTGCAGCATCAGGAAGATGTAGGCGTCATCGAACACCTCCTTCGGCGTATTCACCAGGTGCAGAATCTTTCCGCAGAAGATGCAGGAAAGAAAGGTGATGACCACGGCAAACACCACGGCGATGCGGATGCTGTTGCTCACGTAAGTCCGCATCTTGGCGTAATCCCTGGCGCCGAAAGCCTGGGCGATAGGGATGGCAAAACCGGCACAGGAGCCGTTGCAGAAGCCCATGATGAGGAACATGATGGAGCTGGATGCGCCTACTGCCGCAAGAGCCCCCACGCCAATCCATCTTCCCACGATGGCGGCATCGATAATGAGATACATCTGTTGAAGGATGTAGCCTAGAATCAGCGGAATCGCAAATTTGATGATGGCTTGCAAGGGCGAACCTACAGTCATGTCATTAGTAGACTTTGAACTTTGAGTTTTGACCATTGAACTTTATGATTAGTTTTTGTTATCCTAAAATATAAAAAAGGAGGATGCACTCTTTATTTGAGTGCATCTCCAATCTTCTGTTTGATTTGTGCCATTTTATTGCGGCGCTCGATGGAGAACGTATCCCCGTGGGTTTCCACATAATCGAAGAGCATGAACGCCTTGTTCAGGAGTTCATCTCTTGCGGGCTGCCCCACGGTATCCGCCTCGTGATAGTAGAGTTCGGCAAGCATATCCATCTTGGAGAGTCGCTTCTCCTCGTCGTCGATTCCTGCCATTGCCTTCATCACATCCTCAATGGTGGCGATGCTGTAGAAGGCATAAGGGCCCACGTATTGATTGTAGAGCTCCTTAATCTTCTCACGTCTCACCTCCACCTCTTTCTTTTCGAGCATTCTTTCGAGTGCCGCCATAAACTCGCGAATCAGTCGCTGTATGTAGTCTCGCTGTAGCATAAAATAGTCTTTATTTTATTTGTTGTTGTTGATAGCCTCCACATACTCCCACAGTTTCTTGTAGAAAGGATGCTTCGTCATCGTGTCCTTGTTGCCCAGGATGATGAGCTTCATGCGGGCTCTCGTCATCGCCACGTTCATGCGGCGGAGGTCTTTCAGGAAACCTATCTGGCCTTCATCGTTGGAACGCACCAGCGAGATGAGGATCACGTCTCTTTCCTGACCCTGGAAACCATCCACCGTGTTTACGCTGATGAGACGGCGGTAAGGCTTGAAGAACTCATACTTCTTGATGAGCTTCTTCAGATACTGCACCTGGGCACGGTAAGGCGAAATGATGCCTACGTCGATGCTCTCGCTCAATACCCGCTGCTTGCCTATCTTGGTGAAGTATTCCGCCAGGGTGAGCAGGGTAAGTTCGGCTTCCGCCTTGTTGATACGCCCGAAACTCTCGCCCACAAACTGTTCCTTGAAGTTCAAATCAGAATTCTGATTGGTTGCAGATGCAGAAGCTGATGTGGCTGCAGAAGACGATGTGGCTGCAGAAGCTGATGTGGCTGCAGAATCCTCAGGAGCTTCTTCTCCTTCTATCGTTATCTGATTCTCCTCGTTCGAAGTATCAATCCACGTTATCGGATGGTCGTAATCCAATACGCTGCGGTATTTGATCTGTGGCGCACTCTCCACCTTGCCCCCGTAGAACCAGTCGCTGGAGAATCGCATGATTTCGTCGTTCATGCGGTATTGGATTTTCAGCAGAGTTACTACCTCGGGCTTGTTTTCGGCGATGCGCTCCATCAGGGTCTTGCCCAGTCCGGCTCTCAATGCCGCAATACTCTTTACGGTAGGTGGCAGCTGACAATGGTCGCCCGCCAGAATCACTCGGCTGGCTCTTTTCATCGGAATCCAGCAGGCGGCTTCCAGAGCCTGGGCTGCCTCGTCAATAAAGAGGGTGCCGAACTTCATGCCTTCCAGCAACCGGTGGGCTGAGCCTACGAGGGTACAGGCGATGACACGCGCCTCGCCAAAGAGTTCAGAATTGATGCGGATTTCTATTTCGGCGGCACGGCTCTTCAGCCTATCCATCTTCTGATGATAGTTCTCGCTGCCTTTCTTCCTATTTTTCCTTAATTCTCTGATAGCCTTGCGGATAGCCCAGAGCTGCGGATAGTCGGGATGACTCTCGAAACGGCGCTCGTAGGTGAAGCCCAGCATCTTGTCGTTCACACGGGTAGGGTTTCCGATGCGGAGCACATTTATGCCTCTATCCACCAGTTTTTCAGAAATCCAGTCCACCGCCATATTGCTCTGTGCACACACCAGCACCTGACTCTCTCGCATCAGGGTTTCGTTGATGGCTTCCACCAGGGTTGTGGTCTTTCCGGTTCCCGGAGGTCCGTGTACGATAGCCACATCCTTCGCCCAAAGCACCTCATTCACAGCCCTTTCCTGGGTAGGATTGAGCCAAGGGAACTTCATCGGTTCGAAGGAGAATCTTCCTGCCTTCTGATGCGAATAGAATAAATCTCGGAGATAAGCCAGGCGGTTGTTCTTCGCCTTCATCACACGGTCCAAGGCCTCGAACATCAGCTTGTAGCTGGTTTCGTCAAAGGACAGCTGTACGCCGATAGGCTCCGTAGATTGCTGCAAGTCGAGCAATGGGGCAGAGTCGGGCACGGTAATCACCATTCTGTCGCCATCCACATAGCTCACGGTTCCCGTAAAAGAAAAATATTTGATACTTTGAACTTTTCTGCCCTGGTTCTCATTCTTGCCCATCTTCTTGACCATAAAGAACATGACGGGGCGACCGAACTCAAAATTGTGCTCGATATCCTGATCAGAGGTACGGAAGACCTCAATGGCTGTTTGATTCAGCGAATTATAAAAGCTTTTTCCCACACGGAGCGGGAACCAGGCATCACCTCGTTTCACCTTGCGCTGCATTCCCATCTGTTCGGTGAGCTTGCGGAAGGCTTCCTTCTCGGTGTAATACTCCAGCTGGAGCAGGGTGCGTTGTTGCAATAATGCCTGAATTGGTGAAATCTGTTCCATATAGGATGCAAAGTTACACCAATTCAGGCAAAAATAAGAAGATAATAGGATAAATTATCTAAAATTTATTTCATGATGCGTTCTACGTCCTGGATGGTGCGGTTGAACGGACCGTTGTGCTCCAGCTTGATGGTGCACATGGCAGCCGCAAACTTGCCAGCCTCGGTAGGAGTGGCACCCTGCAGTCGCTTGTAGAGATAACCGGCAGAATAGGTGTCGCCGCATCCGGTAGCATCCACCACCTCGTGAGGCGGATAGGCAGGAATCTCGTAGAAGGTGTCATCTACATAAATCAGAGAACCCTCGCTGCCCAGCGTGATGATTACCTCGGTAACACCCCACGAATGTATCAGCTTCGCAGCCTCGCGTGGCTCCTTCAGCCCCGTGATGGTCTCCATCTCCGTCTCGTTCACCTTCAGATAGTAGGTGTTCTTCAGCACCTCGAGCTTCTCCTTCCAGTCGATGGGATAAACCTTCTCGTCTCTCACCTCGCGCAGATAGCCCTGCACGTCGATGGAAACCCTTCCGCTTCGCGAGAGGAATTCCACTACCTCTGGCGAGAAATCATCGCTCAGCAGGCTTCCCAGGTGATAGACCTTCGCCTCCACGTGCTCCAGCTGTCTGATGGTGAATGGATCAGCCTTGGCAAGCACTCGCTGCTTGCGCTCGTTCTGGTTTTCTCCGTAGATATTCTCGAAGAAGACGGTATTGCGCGAAGGATTGAGGGTTACTTCTATACCCGCCTGGCGCATCTTTTCTACAGGCTCTGTTTCTGTTGGATCCATTGCCGTGATGAGCGAAAAGCTCACATCCTTGGGCAGTTGGTTGATGGCGTAGGCGAAGTAGAACGATGTTCCGCCAGCCATGTAAACAGTTCTGTTTGGGGTAACTATCTTGTCTTTGGTTACATGCCCTATACAACAAATATCTTTCATCTAATTCTATTTTAAACGGGTGCAAAGGTACAAAAAAACTTCGAGTTAGATTTGGTTTTTTACCTTAAATTCAGCTTTTGTTGCAAATATTTAGAAGAAAAGGGCATTTTTCTTTTGTGATGTTCTTTATTTAATGTACCTTTGCAGCCGAATTTAGAAAATTGAACATTATCTCGAG
>ENA-OORZ01000057-OORZ01000057.1-human-gut-metagenome-genome-assembly--contig:-NODE-57-length-9977-cov-1.294799_pt1 | contig 9977 bp, 10 predicted proteins | sample MGYA00241175_ERZ501208 | MGnify/ENA primary metagenome ERZ501208 (study PRJEB25962, sample SAMEA2042554) | human gut metagenome | biome: human gut; feature: human-associated habitat; material: faeces... | reverse complement strand
ACGTCGCCATGCCTCCTTTTTCTCTTCGGTAACGAATGGTGGACATTGCTCACCATAGAAGGTGTGCCAGGTAAATGGCTCGAAGTCGAGGTGCCAGAGTAATGATTTGTATTGGGTGATATTATCCATTGAGTATATCATTATGTAGTTTTCCGAAAGCACGATGCTGTTTATTCATGAAATCATTTTCAAATATGTCTGCTCTAATTTGTTGGATAACAGCATTTGCAACAAGATTGGTCGTTTTTGTTTGTTTTTTCCCTATATTACAAATGATTCGTGCCATTTCTTTTATTTTAGCAGGAGTGTATTGTCTTTTCAAATCTACCAATCTAAGTGCTTCACATTTATGGAAGTTATATCTGTCTCGCAAAAAGAATAAGTCGATTTCCTTTTCATAATCAGAATCCATACTTGTATCTATATCAAGCATATAGTCATTTTGATGCTTCAAAAAACCAACATTTTTCACAATGCCAGAAACTGGTCTTACCCAAAAATGCGCTCGGTTTTCAAAACCATATTGTTCTGATGTCGGACTTAGTTTAATTCTTTGAGCAAGATTTGCGACCAATTGCCTTTGTCCTTTTATGTGTGGACCATTGCAGGTCGGACATGAAGGTACAAAATTATATAAACTCAAAGCAACAATAGGACAACGTCCCTTATCAAGCACGTGGTCTAAGTCGAATTGTGTTCTTTTCCCTCCATTGTATGCAAAATAATTGATGTATGACATATCACAGTAATAGCATGTATGAAGGTTGAATCCATTTTTCTTATCTGTAAAGAAGGTTACAAATGCAGAACGCATAGCATTGTATTTATGCCCTTTACTATTTGTTTCTTTTGCCTCATAGCTGAATAAGACTTTTAGGTCATCATGCAACTCTACTCCTTTTTTATAACCCAAAGCAGTATATCTTTCATAAATGTTAGCCAATTTATCAAAAGATAGAATCATAATCTTCTTCATTTGAGTAGGAAGAAGCGTTTTAAATGTTGGATCAATACCATACAGTTTTTTGCGCAGTCTTACCCATTCTTTCTGGCGGTCTGTTTCATTGTCAAGTAAAGCTACAAAACTTTGTTCCAACATCTTTCGATGTTCACCATCACCATAATTCATTTTTATCATTGCCCAATCCTCCCATTTCTATAGCTTTCAAGAATCTTCATAACTCTTGACAGAGATGAATGAAGGTACTCATCACCAACAATGCTTGTAACATATGAAAATCTTTTCCAATCCTCCTCGCTGATTTCAACATGTTCATTTCCTGCAATATGATTGTATGTGCAGAATATTTCCTCGACTTGTTTTTGTGCAATCTTGCCCATGGAATATTCCATAAAGAAGTTTTGGCCTAACATCTCTTGAATATTGGCACAGAAAGTTTCCCCTACAACATCCTCATTTGTTCTCGATAGCGCAAGCACATTGCTCTTAGGTAAATCACTCAAAACAAAAGGAGAATGAGTAACCAATAATATGTTTATACCTTCTATATATTCAATATGAATACTTTTCAACGCTTCAACGATAAGGAAAAGAAAACGACGTTGAAGGTCTGGATGAAAATACAACTCAATTTCATCAAATATCACGTTGATATACTTGTATTTTAGCAGAGGTTGGTTCGCCACCACATCAACTTCGTTATAATGAACAGAGTTGATATTTACAACATGATAGACAAAATTGCTGATAATGTATGCTATTTGCCGCTCTCCAGAACTTAGGCTCCAGAACGGAATAATATTTTGTTCATTATAGTTGCCATTCTCGTCAATATTTTCACGTTTTACAATTTGAAATTCTATATCAAATATGGGAGGTGGCAAAAAATCTGCTAATTCTCTATGTGGTAACTCGTTAAATAGGTTATAATCAGCAATGAAAGTCTTTGCTTTTTCTTCTATATCTTTAAGTTTATATACTTGCCTACCATCATCATAGATTTTGCTTTCAAGATACATAAGAGTACGCCTAAGCTTCATAGTTATATGGGAATAATCATATAACAACTCATCTATGTGATGATGCAGTAAGTCCAAACTACAGTTGGTTTTGCGTAGGTTACTAAGGATTTTATTATACTTCTTGTAGTTTTTCCCTATCTTAAGAATTTTATAGACAACATATCGACAAGCAAGTTTGTGCTTGGCTCCATTGGTATCTATTCCTTCCTTAACTACCAAATAGTTAACAATTTCATTGCTAATCCTTTCAAAGTCTCTATATAAACGACTGCGGATTCCAAACAGTCCTTTTTCTATCATCCAATCTCTCGTCCAAATATAATTCTCATCACGTAAATCATTCAGGGATAAACCTACAATAACATGGTTTTTGTTTATGATTTTGAATGGATAATAGCTGGAATTTTCGTTATTGTCCTCTTTATAGAAGAGCATAGACAGTAATCTTTCTTTGGCTAGTCTGTTCTCTTTTGGAGCATTAATAACGCCATTCATTCGCATAGGGTTTAGTACTAAAGGCATTTGGTAACCATCGTTTTTATGGAACAGTCCTGTCAACCAACACCTAAGATATGGATATTTCAGATAATTCTGCTTAGGACGAATCTTATCTATACGTTCCTCGTTGGTATATTCTTCCCAATAGTCACTTGGATTGTATGCGTAAAGGGAATAGTTACAAACAATAGTATAGAAAAGTTCTGCAAGTTTCCTCATGCTTTGTGTCCTTCGAGACAACAAGTTATCTACATTGTTATTTCGTACATCAAGTAAAACTTCCTTATTACTCATATGATACTCTATCCTATCTTGTGCAACTCCATTACCATTGTAAACTCTGTAATGTACTAATTGTATCTTTCTTCCTTCAACATCTATTCTCTTAATCTCATGACCTTGCAAAAAGAGAATACTTCCATATACATATTCTATGTAATGTACATGTTCTGCAGCTGCATATTGAGGTTTTTCTCCAAGGAAGGCAGTGGCAATATTATTCAAAGTTCTTACCATCATATCAAGGATTGAACTCTTGCCACTTCCATTTTCGCCAACAATGGCACTAATGCTTACACTTATACTGCCAGAATCATACAGCATGGTGTCTTCAGTAAAACCATTGGGTATAACGACCGTTCGTCCATCTTCAGATATTGATGCCTTATTATAAAAGGTGTACCATCTGCTTTCCTTGGCTAAGGAACGTTGCATACGACTAACATAATGAAGTTCCACTCCTACAGGATAGGTTGGTCGCAAACATTTGAATGCGAGAATTCTAAAAATTGATTTTGGCATAGGTCAAATTATATATGATTAATCTTCAATATTCCAAACTTTGGAGGTAAACTTAGTATTCCACTCATCCATTTTTGAGTTCTCAATAGAATTTGCATCCTTGAATCTGCGCATACCATTCGAATACAGGTTTAACATCATTAGGACATCACTATTTGTCGGCAACACATCAAGATCAAAAGCCTCAAAATCATTCTCAGGCTTGAATTCTTTTATCAAATCATTAATTTGAGCCAACATTTTATTGATTAATTTCAATTTGAACTCATTGACAGTTTCGTTAGGTTTCTTTGCAGAAAGCAACGCAATGTCTCCTTTTAGCGATATTAGTTTAGAATTTAATTCATCATACCGCTCAACATCTTTTCTATGCATGGACAGCCAATTTATTTAAATATAAACTTAATATCATCAGAACATCACTATTTGTAGGAAGATCTTCGTCACAAAATACGTCAAAGTCTTTATATGGTTTATCTTCACCAAGTACTTTATTAGCATCAGTCAAAGTTTGATTGACGTATTTCACTTTAAATTTATTAAGAGTATCATTTGGTTTCTCGCTTGATAAAGCCTGAAACTCAAATTTCAATGTTCTTACTTGTTCTAATACATTTTTTGCTTCCATTGTCAAATTTTTATTTTAAGTTGGACATTTTCTCATAAATTCACAATATTTCTTTTTGATGACTTCGTAAGGTAAACGTTGCTTGTTTTCAAATATGTCAGTCATCATCTGTAAGTCAGTATCATCAAGTACAATGATACACTTTCGCTGTCCAGACCAAATGTCTATCAAATGCTTTTGAATATTTCTTGGCGGCTTGTGCCGTGTAACAAACACGCCAAATTTTCCCAAGTTATCATTCAAATACCGATTCAGTTGGTTCACATTGTCTCTATTCAAAGCTTCCACATTCTTCAACTCAAAGACAATCTGTTTTGAACCATAGGTATCATACAACTCCTTAAAGAAAGGGATAGATTGATTGTTGTAAAATATCAAGTCCCTGATTTGAGTGCCTGATTCAGTTCGACACTGTCCTTGTGCAAAATCCAAATGAGGATATAACAAGGATGCCAGCAACTGGACTACATATCCTTCGTATTTCTTATCGGCATTGTTTTCCTTTCCTGTTGGTAGTTTGGTAATCTCTCGCATTTTACGTTTAGCAGAAGTCAATGGAAGCTGCATAAACAATGGATCGTTATGGCAGTCCGCATTTGAACGCTCTTTTGCTTCGATATATCCTTTTACGAAATCATAATTTCGTCTATTGTAATCTATAATTCTTATTCTGTCTTTGAAAAACGCCCCTTTATCAACATTTTCCGAATAGTAATTTGAATAGTAATCATCCATTCCTATCCATGATGAAAAGCGTAACCAACGTTTGGGAACCAACAGAATGGGCTGTTTTGTATTAGGATTAACAGGAAGAAATACCATTTCTGTTTTCAGAGTATGTGACTTAGAATCATATACAGACTCTATGGCTACTCGTTCCATGGGAATTTTGTTTTCTTCGCACCTTTGTATTGTGTAATCAATGAGGAAAGATGAAATAAGATTACAAGCAATATCGCTGATTCTATCCTTCGCGATTTGTCCGACCAACAGTTGTACCTCTTCTATGTGAGTAAATCCATTAGTCTTTAGTTGAGGAATATCGCTAAATAGTTTCAGAATATCATTGGCAACCTTTTCCCCAATACGATACCCTTTCCTCGTCTTAGATGTACCAAGACCAACAGCTTCACATTCCGAAAGTCCAATGAGGAGATTTAATGCATCTTTCTCTTTTCCCTGTTTTACTAAATACCCCAAATGGTTGAAATTTTGTATGATTGAATCATGTAATCCATTATCCATTTGAGATGGAGATTTCCACAACAAAAAAGGATCAACATACAATGGAATATCTTCATCCAAGAATGGTATAACAAAATCAACCTTATCTTGGAGCAGCAGAATTCCATGATAGTCATTCAACCGAGGCCTAACAATATTTTCCATAATCACACATCATAAAACGGGATACTACCCCCCCAAAAAACCTGAAACAAACTTATCATTGGGTAGGGGAGCATTTCCCTAAATTCATCACTCTTTCAGCCCCTCTCGACATCTGCCGAAGAGCATCTCGGCATTGCAGCATACCCTCCAATCACCCCATAACAAACCAGCGGTATAAGAAATGCAATCGCCATGCTACCCGTGGTATCCGCAATATACCCCATGATTACTGGAGCAACCGCTCCTCCCACTATCGTCATGATAAGCAATGAAGAAGCAAGCTTGGTCTTAGTACCCGCATCCCTCAATGCCAGCGAGAAGATAGTCGGCAACTTGATCCTTGACAGGACTAGTGCCACAGAAAGCACGAAGATACCCACCAGGGCATAAGGAATAGCGATGTTGACACCCGAGAACAGAAGCTGACCGCCAACCAGCGGTCCCACAATCCATCCGATACCATTAAGCGACTGCGACAGGTTGATTCTGCTCTCCGCCTTGTCAGGATGTCCCAGTACCGTAGTATAAGGATTCGCACTCGTTTCCAGACAGGTCAGTCCGCATTCTATCACAAATAGCGACAGAACGAAGAAGTAGAAACTGTTGATCCTGCTTCCCGGTATGAACATCAGAGCACCGATACCGAAGAGAACCAGTCCTGTTATCACTCCCCTCCTGTAGCCCCACTTCCGGATAATCCATCCGGCAGGCAGTGCCATCAGGAAGTAGGCACCATAGACAGCAGCCTGCGTCAAGGCCGACATCGTCTTGCTGATATGGAACGACTCCTGGAAATGCGGATTCAGCACCTCCAGGATGCCATGGGCAAAGCCCCACATGAAGAAGAGGCTGCTGATAATGAGGAAGGGAACCAGATAATTATGCCCTTCGTATCTGAAGATAGATGGCTTCGTCATGATTCTCTGCAAATTTAAGACTGTCCTTTACTACCAGTGCCGGATAACCTTTTTAAGAATTCGGATGCAAAGGTAACTACTTAATATGTTTAAACCTTACGCTGTAATGGTGATATACCAAAACCAGTACATAAACCTATATCCACTTATCCAAATAACATTTAAAATCCTCTATACCTATAACTTCCACTTTAGGAAAAGGAATATTTTCCAGGACCTTAAAGTGCTTGTCTTCTGTAACAATACACTTTGCATTTGCAGCAATGGCACAATCTACAAACTTATTGTCATCTTTATCTGCCTCAATTAAAGCAAAAGTATAATGAGGATCTTTGCGAATTACATTGGGTCTAGTCAATATAGCATAAACTATGGCCTCAGAAACTTGAGGGGATATATTACGAGATAAAACCTCTGAATACTCCTCTATTATTTCATTGGACACACAAAGGTTATAATCACCTCTAAGAAAAGCATTCCACACCTTACGATACGGACTTCTTGGGGCGATTGACATAATCAAACTATTTGTATCCAATACAATATTCATAACCTAAAGATTATAATTTTGGTTTATTGTATGGAGTACGTTCATGGAGATGCCGGAAACTCTCGATACGTTCTTCATTCAGGGTTCCTTCATTCCACATCCTATCTAATTCAGCATCAGCCATCTGAACAAAATAATCGGAGATTACCTTATTCAAATCTCGCAAAGCCTCAGGAGTCTTGATAAATGACAGCATATCGAGGATTTGCAATTGAGCTTGATTCATTGTTGCTACCTGTGCCATAATAATTCATTTTATTAATATCTAACCGCAAAAGTACACTTTTTCCTCGAAACCACCAAGAAAATCGAAAGAAATCTGCAACTCATCAGCAAATTACCACAAAAATCTGCAAACAATAAACTATTAACTGTAAACTATAGCCTACTATTCCCCGACGGTCCCATCCCGCACAATCTGGCGAGACCTTTGTAAGTATCCGCTCAACGCCGTATTGCATATCTCAAAAAAATGTTGTACCTTTGCACGGCGGCATCATTTTCCTAATTTTGAAACAAGAATACGAAGTTTAGCCCTCCATCAGCTAATGCCAGTGAAGGTATTTCTTCAGGCAACTCCACTCCCGAAGCCTTGCCGTCTTCTCTCGCTGTCGATATAATCTCGTCAGTCTCAGGATTTCTGGCATCCAGATAATACTGGTAAAATTATTGGTGCTTCTCCCATTGTTTCTGTTTCATTATTGGTATAGTTGATGATTTACAGGAGTGATTTCTCCATGAATGATTTGTGTTGGGTATTGTTGAGTTCCATAATGTATATTTATGATAATTATTCTTAATTATTCACTTAAAAGTGAACAAGCTATCAATAAAAGTATTATTTTTGCATTGCATATTAAAGAATTACAGTTATGACACAAGTAACATTAAAAACAATAGAGCAGAATGACAACGTAGGCATGTTTTCTATCTGCTTCGATGGAAACTCCGAAAGCGAATTTGAAAAATTCCTGATGGAGTTTAAGGACAATGCGACATACAATAAAGACTTCAATGCCATATTATTGGCTTTATCCAAAATTATCGATAAGGGAGCATTAGAAAGATTCTTCCGCATCGAAGGGAGGATGAGCGACCATGTCAGTGCTTTGTCTATAGATTCCCGCAAACTCCGCCTATACTGCTTAAGAATATCCGATCAGATACTTATCTTAGGAAATGGTGGTGTAAAACTCTCACGCACATACCAAGAGAATGAAAAACTCAGTGGGTATGTTATGGACTTACAGACCTTTGACAAAGTTCTGCTCAAAGCCCAAGAGAATGGAATCATTACCATTGAAAAAAACATGATAACAGACATAGAAAGTGCAACCTTTGAAATTTAAGCATTATGATACAGAACAAATTATTCCGTGATTGCCTCGCTGCGATACCAGCCGAGCAAAAGGCAGAGTTCGATTTGTCTTTTGGTATTGCCGAGCGCATTAGTGAGATTCTGAAAGCCAAAGGACTCACCCAAAAGGATTTTGCCCGCTTACTCAACAAGCGAGACTCAGAAATCTCAAAATGGCTAACAGGCAGACATAACTTCACTACTCAAACCATTGCTCGTATAGAAACGGCTTTGGGAAGTAAACTCATTAGCATAGCCCATTGATTGGGCTATGCAATGAATATTGTGATCTCTAATATGATAGTACCGATTCGCCGATATTATTAATTACGAAACCTCCCATATTACTTTTACGATTTCATACAGCAATCTACTTCGCTCCATCAACGCATTCTGGTCAAAGACACGATAGGCCTTGAACCCAACATTACACTTGTCAGATAACTCCTTGTTAAACTTATCAAAATCCTTGTTGGCATGATAGTAATCCTCGCAAAGCGAATGCCCCCATACCAATCCATTGCTATAAGTTTTCAGCTTATCCGAATACTCTTCATTACCAGAAGAGATATTATCCAACCCCTTCAGCAAGAGCAAGCCACCCAACAGGTTACGTTGATCCTCAAACTCCTCTACATCCTTAAAATACCCCCTGTTTTTTTCATTTTCAGAAAGGATATGCTCTATATGGTATCCCGTCTTATTACCGGTCTTAGTAGAAATATAGTAGATATCATTCTGCATATTTTGATTCGTATGCTCACAGATAAACTTCTCAACTCTAGAGAACAGATAACGCAGGAATCGGCGGTTCGTATTCGTATAGTTTTTTCTCAGGAAGCTATTGAAATCCAGCAAAGAAACCTCTCCCGAAACATTACGTTTTTCCCTAATACTCTGCATGATGATTTCGTCATATACCTCACGATAGGAAGCCATATCCAACCCCTTCAGTTTCTCATTCAATCGATAAGAAACATCCTGAAAATCGTTGCTATCATAGATACCATTCAGCACAAAGAGCACCCAGAGTCTATCTGCCTCTTTAGCTATAGCATGAATCTTCTCGTCCGTTAGCTCATCATTGACATCGCAGGCAGCCATAATCTGCTGATAAAGCCCAGAGATATCATTGATATTCAGATTATACTGCACAAACTCATCACCACAAGTCGAAATCTTAGCATAAAGAGAAGTATAGTAATCCAACTCATTATTGATAAACAGTTTAATGTTCTCATGATGTTTCTTGTCAGCTCTTCTGAAAGAAAGCTTATTAGCAATATCATTATAATCGAAGATATATCGGTGGTAGGAATTGATAATCTGCTTCTCCAGAGAGGCATTCTTCTTGAACACAAACTGCGACTTCAAATAATCAGCAAAGAAGTTATCCTCTCTTCCGCTGATTCTATTCAGTGCTGCATCCCACTTCTCAGAATACTTGTTGGTATCACTTTTCGAAAGGAGTCCAATCATCTTACCTTTCAGAATCTCAAAAGGCTTTAAAGCCTCACCACGGTCATTGATCACCTCAAAGACCATAGGCGTATCATCCTTCTGGATAGACAGTTCAACGAGAACCAATCGATTGAGGAAATAATAGATGAAAGCAGTCAACTCAACATCATCCAACTGTTTGTCATCAATGAACTTACTGATATCGGCATATCTCTCTATGATAGTCTCTTCAGTCTTGTTTTTATAAGCATCCTGATACTCAGAACCATCAAGGATACATTGCATCACATTTTTTCTCTTGTCGTTATCGATACAAAAGACATTGCCTTTAAACTGATCTTTCGCAAAGATGCAATCACGAAGGATATCCCTGAGATTATCATTTTTTGTAAT
>ENA-OORZ01000043-OORZ01000043.1-human-gut-metagenome-genome-assembly--contig:-NODE-43-length-14357-cov-1.410572_pt1 | contig 14357 bp, 12 predicted proteins | sample MGYA00241175_ERZ501208 | MGnify/ENA primary metagenome ERZ501208 (study PRJEB25962, sample SAMEA2042554) | human gut metagenome | biome: human gut; feature: human-associated habitat; material: faeces... | reverse complement strand
TAATGAGAAAATACTTGCAAAGGTAAAAAATAGTATTTACCTTTGCAGTGCTTTTGAGAAAGCATCGGATTGTCTCATGGTGTAATGGTAGCACTACAGTTTTTGGTTCTGTCAGTGGTGGTTCGAATCCGCCTGGGACAACAGATTATGAAATAACCCTTCAGGTCTTTGCGGATTTGGAGGGTTATTTTGTTATATAAGAGTTTAGTTTAGGTAGAGAAGGTTTATGCAAGAGATAGACTTGATATTTCAGCACTATTATCGTCCGCTATGTCTTTATGCCACTCATTATCTTCATGATATCGATGAGGCTGAAGACGTGGTGCAGGATTGTTTTGTGAAATTGATAAGTAGGAGTATCATGCCGGAAAACATCAAGGCTTTCTTATATACCTCTGTGCGCAATGCCTGCATCGACCGCTTGCGCCGCCAGTCTCCGATAGATACGGAGATTTCTCCTTCTGACTTGAGCGGCACAATTTCTGATGACCAGGCACAGGAAAGTTCTTTCCGGGAGGCAGAACTGTGGACGGCTATCGAGCTATTGCCCGAACGATGCAGGGAAATCTTCCTGATGAGCAAGCGTGACGGTATGACTTATCGGGAGATTGCCGAAGAACTGAACCTGTCGGAAAAGACCGTGGAACATCAGATTTCCAAGGCTTTAAAGACCTTACGAGGCAAGAAAGATGATTTTCTTGCAGATTTTTTTCTATATTTTACCTTTCATCCATGGGGGTATTCTGTAATTCTTGCGTTATAGCAATAAAAGAATGAATAAAAGTACAGTTATGAAAGGTAAAGAGATTATTTTTGCGCTCTCAATTCTAGCCTTGCCAGCTCCAACGTTGGCAGGCACGCCGAAGATGATGGTGGAGGCTCAGACTTCTACCACCATCCGGCAGCAGATGGATTGGCTGCACCGCATCAGGAAAATCAACTTCGTCTATGATTCATCGCTTGATGGGGAATTGAACATCAAGTATCATGGACCAGATATCCAGCATCTTTCGGTGAAAAAGGCACTGAAGGCACTTTTCGAGAAAACTCATATTCTATATAATATCAATGCGAACTATGTGATATTGAAGCGAAAACCCGTACAACAAATATCAACATCTTACACGAATATCAATCACAAAGTTCAGCAGGTTCAGCGTCGCCATACTCTCAGCGGATACGTCCGTGACGAGAGTGGCGAATCGCTGATTAATGCCACAATCTATGATCTGACGGATGGCATCGGTACAACCACCAATGAATATGGTTTCTTCTCGCTTACCCTGCCCGAGGGCGAGCATCAGCTTCGCTTTTCGTATGTGGGCTATGCCGACAAGGTAGAGAAGCTGAATCTCTCGAAAGATATGCATCATAATATGGCACTCCGTGTTGATGGTAAACTGCCTGAGGTGGTGGTAGATGGCGACTTGAACTCTCCGCTTCTTACTACGCAAACCGGCAAGCGCTCCTTTTCGAACAAGGATATCAAGACAGAGTTTGCCCTGATGTCTTCACCGGATGTTGTGAAGACCCTGCAGCGTGTGAGTGGAGTGGCAGAGGGACAGGAGTTGGCAAGCGGACTCTATGTGCATGGCGGCAATGGCGATGAGAATCTTTTTCTGATTGATGGTACTCCGCTTTATAATACGAATCATGCGCTGGGGCTTTTCTCCAGTTTCAATGCCGATGTGGTGAAGAATGTGGATTTCTACAAGAGCGGCTTTCCTGCACGATATGGTGGAAGATTGTCATCGGTGGTGGATGTGCGTACTGCCGATGGAAACATGAATCAGTTTCATGGTGCCTATCGCATCGGACTGCTCGATGCCAGTGTGCAGTTCGAAGGACCTATCCAGAAAGGCAAGACCTCTTATAATATAGGTATGCGCCGTTCCTGGTTGGATTTGCTGTCCCGTCCCCTGACCAAGGCTTTCTCTGATCCGGATGAGAAACTTTCGATAGGTTATTACTTCATGGACTTGAATGCCAAGGTAACCCATCGTTTCAGCGACCGTTCGAAGATAGACTTGAGTCTCTATCACGGAAAAGACAGTTGGGACGTGACGGATGATATGGATGATAGCAAGGGGGATTGGTACCATGAAGGTGGTTCATATAATAAGGAATTAACGAAGACGCAGCTCAACTGGGGAAACTTCAATGTGGCTTTGAACTGGAATTATCTGTTCTCACCGAAGCTCTTTGCTAATTTCACGGCTGTATATTCCCATAACCGTTCCAAACTTTATTCTCTGGATGATGACAGGGAAATCTATCCACAAAACAAGAATGAAAGGGTGTGGAATCATTTGGAGCATGGCTATACTTCTACTATCTATGATGCCGGATATCGCACGGCATTCGATTACCGTCCGAATCCCCGTCATCATATCCGCTTCGGTCATGACTACACGATGCATCTCTTCCGTCCTCAAACGGTGATGCAGCTTGACTATGTGGGAGGTGGAAGTGGTGTTGAGATGGATACCATCCGTGTGAATAGTACCAATAGGCATGTGTCTCATGAATGGTCGGCGTATGCGGAGGATGAAATCTATCTCAATGATAAATGGAGCCTGGATGCTGGCTTCCATCTAGGATTGTTTCATATCAGCAACAAGAATTTCTTCAATATAGACCCTCGCTTCGCACTGAAATACCAGTGGAGTCATGCGGTATCGCTGAAGGCTTCTTTCACGCAGATGACTCAGTATGTGCATAAGATATCCAACAGTTATCTGGATTTGCCTACTGATTATTGGGTGCCAACCACCAAGGATTTGAAACCGATGCGTTCTTATCAGATAGCGGCTGGCATCCGAATCGCCACTGGATTTTATCGCTCGAAGGCTATTACAAGCTCTCAAAGCATCTTCTGCAATACAGCAGCTGGCTGGGAATCGAACCTCCGGCAGAGAATTGGGATAGTCAGGTGATGGATGGCAAGGGATTGTTCTATGGTTTGGAGGCAGATGCCACATATCGTACCAATCACCTGACCTTGAGCGGTTCCTATACGCTTTCCTGGAACAAGCGGAAGTATGATGAGTTCTATCAGGACTGGTATTACGACAAGTATGACAATCGCCATAAGTTGAATCTTTCCTTGAGATATGATTTCAACAGGAAGGTGAGCTGCTATGCGGTGTGGAGTTATCATTCTGGCAATCATGCCACCGTGCCAACTCAGATTGCAGCACTGCCTGGTTTGCCGGATGGTGGCAATCGATACCCTGGCAGTTGGTGGAATTCGGCATCTTTTGTCTATGCCATCCCCAACAACCTGACCTTGCCGGCTTATCATCGTCTGGACTTGGGCTTTGATTTCCATCATGTTACCAAGCATGGACATGAGCGCATCTGGAACTTGAGCATCTACAATGCATATTGTCACCTGAACTCGATGTATGTCAAGGTGGATTACGATGAGAAAACAAAGCGGTTTAGGGCAAAGAACAAGGGATTTGTCCCAATCATTCCTTCGTTCAGCTATACCATTAAATTCTAAGGAATTGCATGGTGAATAGTAGATGTAGATTTATGTAAAGATAAAAAGAGATAAAAATGAAAACAATGATATATAGGGCATTTAGCTTCATGCTTTTATGTTTGGCGTTGGTTTCCTGCAAGGATGATTTTGATATTCAAAAGCTGCAGGATCATCCCCGACTGGTGGTTTATTGCTTTCCTACTGAAGGTGATACTACGCTCGTCAGTGTGGCAAAGAGCCTGCCTGTTGCATCAGTGAAGGGGGATGTTGAAACCTTATCCCGCGAAAAGGTAGATGCACATATTATATATAAGGTGAATGGGGTGGAGCAAACGGTGAAACGCATCGCAAACGAGGAAGAGGCTCAACTCTTTACCAGAAGCACAAACTCCGATGTTCTTTCACAACTGGTAGGCCAGTATTATGTGGTAGGCAAGCAGAATGCTGGAGATAAAATCAGTCTCCAGGTTTCTGCTCAGGATTTCTCATCTGTTTCAGCATCTACTTATATCCCAGAGAAGGTAGGAGTGGAGTTGGGCGATGTTAAATTGGAAATGAAATCATCGGATGGTTATAACTCGATAACCATTGATAGGGTAGAAGCTATTTTCCATGATAATCCTTCTTCGGAAGATTATTATTCGGTGAAGCTCAGATTACTGAATCGAGAAATGAACCGTGATCTGGGGCTGCTGACAGACAATGAACCCTTGTTGAACAAGAAGTCGAAGCTGGATGATGATTTCGGTATGGATGATTATGAGTATTTTGGTAATGCCTACATCTTCAATGACCGTACGATAAATGGCAAGACCTATACACTTCATCTGGATACATACTCTAATTCATATTATCAGTCATTATATAGTTTTTCTTATGTAGTAGATTTATACAAGGTAACTCCTGAATATTATCGGTTTCTCAAGAGTATCAACGATGCGCAGAGCAACAGTTGGGCAGATGTGGGCTTGATGCAGGTTACCCCTACTTATTCGAATGTAAAAGGAGGCTTCGGAGTGGTGGCTGGCTACAATATTAGTTCTGTTTCGAAGTTTCTTCGGCTCTTCTGATTCCGAAGATAATGGAGGAATATATACCAAATAAAAAAGTGAGGAGTATGAAAAGAAGTCTTTTTGTCATTTTAGGAACCTTGTGCTTTGCCATTGCCGGCAAGGCACAAGGTTCTGATGTTTCTGTTCAGAAGAAGAATACGGGTTATCGTATCTTGAATGATACCGTGGAAGCGGTGAAGGATTCTATGACTTTTGAACAGCGTGTGGAGATGATCAATCGCATGAAGAGAAAGGCGGATACCAAGCTGCTGCGCTATGTGGCAGGTATTACGGGCGGACTTTGTGATGCCAATGAATGTAGTTACATGGTTGAGTTGACATTTGCCTATTATCCCCTGACCTATGCAGGCATCTCCTGTGGAATAGAATGGAACGACAACTACGGGGATAGACCGTTGATGGAACGTTATGAAGATGATGAATATGATCCGAAGAGGGTTATTAAAATCAACTTAACGCCAGGCTTGGCTTTTCGTACTCCTACCTTGTGGTTGAGCAAGCGTCGTACTGCGGGCTTGATGCTGCATTGTGAGCCTGGACTCTGCATCACGCCATTTTATAATGATAGGGTATCTTTTACCGAAATCAAGGACGCACAAGGTGTGGGGCATCCTGCATCTTATACAGATGAACTTTATGGTAATGCAACTATCCGAACCGTCAGTAATCATGGCGGAAAATGGCTGGCTTGGCGCATCAAGTCGGCTTTGACCTTCCGTTCGGGCGACGTGTTTCTGTCTTTGGGATGGCTGACAAGCGACTTCAATATCGAAAATAGCAGAAACAATATCCGCTATACGAAGGGTAAGCGATATAATGGCATCGAGAAGTATAAGCATACCAATACGCTCTTTGCATCTATTACAGGACAATTTTAAAGGAAGAAAGGGATTCTATGATGAAGATCAACAAGAATGAACAGGATTTTGTGCTGAAGTATTTTCAGCCGGGCAAGCTGGATACCAGGAAGGCCTTGCAGAAGGTGAAGGCTCGGGTTGGCATTGCTGATAAAGAAGTTTCGCATGCTGCAACTGCATCTTTACGCATGCGTCGCATCCACTGGATAGCTGTGGCTGCATCTATTCTGGTGCTCTTCACCATAGGAGTCTATACGCTTTTGCAGCCAAAGACGGTGACGCTTTCTGCTGAATCGGAAGTAATGGCGTATCATCTGCCTGATGGAACAAAGATATCGTTGATGCCTCATTCTTCTCTTTCCTATCAGGAAGATGATTGCAGAAAGGTGGAGATGAGGGGCTGCATCTATTATCAGGTGAAGCATGATGAACAGCATCCTTTCGATGTGATGGGAGAGCATGGACATGTAAGGGTGCTCGGTACCCAGTTTATGGTGGATGAAAGAATGGATGCTCCCGAAGTGATGGTAACCGGCGGAAAGGTGCTTTTCACGGCTCGTAACTCTGAAGAGGGTGTCTTCCTGACCAAGGGCAAGCGAGCCCGTTTGCTGAAAGGGGCTGCCCAGCCTGAGTTGTTGGCTGATTACGACATCAACGATGTGGCATGGGCTACGCATCGTTTGCATTTCAACAATACACCGCTATCAGAAGTATTGGAGAAATTGACAGAACTGTCAGGTGTCAAATATACAGCTTCTGATGAAAGTAAGCGTCTGACGGGTGATTTTGAAACAGATTCCATCCCGCAGGTTATCCAAGTAATAGAAGAAACATTGGGTGTTCAGATAAGACTGACTTACATTGGCAAGCAGCCAAAATAATATCATACAATAAAAGGGCATTCCGAGAGGAATGCCCTTTTATGTCGAAAATAATCTTAACAATTATTTGTTGAGTGCATCAGCGAGCTCAGCACCAGCCTTAAACTTAGCCACCTTCTTAGCTGCAATCTGGATCTTCTCCTTGGTTGCTGGGTTGATACCCTCGCGAGCAGGACGCTCGTTTACGCTGAAGGTACCGAAGCCTACCAACTGGATTTTGTCACCTTCGATGAGGGCTTCCTTCAACGCGTTAGTAGTTGCGTCGAGAGCAGCCTTAGCCTGTGCCTTTGTAATCTCTGCACCTGCAGCAATCTTGTCGATCAATTCTGTCTTGTTCATAATTATACGTTATTAAATGATTAGTAATTTTATTCTATTATCGATTTTGCTTACAAATATAGTCTTTTCCTTTGAAAGTTCAAATAAAAAAAGCAGAAAAGTGATGAAAATAGTGAAATTTTATTGTAATCTACTCATTTTTTGGTGATTTCACGGATATTTTTAGTAATTTTGCCACCAAATTTCAAATTTTAATAAGATCATTAATAGTTAAGGCAAAAATTGTTATGCGCAATATTCCAATAGTTACAAAGAATCTGCTGATAGTGAATGTGGTGGCCTTTCTGGCCTGCCTGGTCATGGGAAAGAACGGAACCGATGGGTATGTTCTCAATGATATCTTGGGACTTCATTTCTTCATGGCTTCCGATTTTCATATTTATCAGTTGTTTACGTATATGTTCATGCATGGTGGTTTCGAGCATATTCTCTTCAATATGTTCGCCCTTTGGATGTTCGGATGTGTCGTAGAGAGAGTCTGGGGACCGAAGAAGTTCCTTTTTTATTACATAGCCTGCGGCGTAGGTGCCGGCCTCTTTCAGGAAGCAGCTCAGTATGTTACCTATATCGTCAAGGATATGTCTGCCTATGAGTTTGTTGTAAGTGGTGAGGGCGCCCGTATGGCTATGGGCGATTATCTCAACATGTGGACAACCGTAGGTGCATCGGGTGCCATCTATGCCATCCTGCTTGCATTCGGAATGATTTATCCTAATGAGCGAATATTCATCTTCCCGTTGCCTGTACCTATCAAGGCGAAGTATTTCGTGATTGGATATGCAGCCATCGAGCTCTTCTCTGCCTTGGCAACCCGTGGCGATGGTGTGGCACATATTGCCCATCTGGGAGGTATGGTATTCGGTTTCTTCATGATCCGTTACTGGCGTAAGCAGATGGATGGAGGTTATCATAACTCTTCTGCTGCCGATTCTTTCGATAAGTTACGTAATATGTTTGGGGGTAGAAACAAGAAGACCAAGCAACGTTTCGATTATACCCGCAATGAGAACTATACCCGTAACGATAATTATAGCCGTAATGATACCTATACCACAGATTTCCAGCGTACAGATGAAGCCGAAGAGCGCAAGAAGGCTGCACAGAAGGAGATTGACCGTATCTTGGATAAGATACGCAAGAGTGGTTATGACAGTCTGACCCGAGAAGAGAAACAGACCCTTTTTGACCAGAGTAACAGATAGCGTCATGTTGAATGGATTAAGGGATTTTACGGTCAAGATGGTGGCAGGAGCCAATGTGGCTACTGTTGCCTTTATGTTATTGGTGGGATATTCTGATCTGCTGAATCCGGAACGTTTTCCCGCATTCTGCAATGCAGGACTGCTCTTTCCGGTCTTTCTTTCCCTCAATCTTGGCTTTCTGATATTCTGGGTTGTCTTCCGTGCCAGGTATGTTCTCATTCCTTTGTTGGGCTTTCTGGTCAGCTTCGTACCTGTCCGACAGTATATGCCGGTCAATATGAAGGGAGATGCTCCGAAGGGAAGCATCAAGGTTCTGTCGTACAATACCTTGGGATTCGGAAATCAAACGGAAGATGAGGATGGAGTGAATATCTGCCTGTCTTATCTGTTGGAACAGAATGCCGATATTGTCTGCCTGCAGGAAGCGCAGCCTACCGGCAGGAATGAAGAGCAGATAGACAGTATGCTGAAGCCGATTTATGCTTATCAGGACGTTACGGTTCATCCCCATGGCGGAAACGCCTTGATGCTGCTGAGTAAATATCCTATCCTTTCCAAGGAACTGATTCCCTATGAATCACAGGGGAATATGAGTGTGGCTTATCGTTTGAAAATCAACGATAAGCCAGTTCTGCTTATCAATAATCATCTGGAGACAACGGGTTTGAGCAAGGAAGACCGTCAGCAGTTCAAGAAACTGGTTGTAGGCAAACTGCAGGTAGATACTGCCGAGCAGACCTCCAAGCTCCTGGTGGTGAAGTTGGCAGAGGCAACGAAGAAGCGTGCGCCCCAAGCCGAAGCGGTGGCGAGATACATCAGGGAGCATCGGGGGATGAGTACAATCCTTTGTGGTGACTTCAATGACGGACCGATCTCTTACGTGCATCGCACGATAGCTAAGAATCTGGTAGATTGCTATGTAGAAAGTGGAAACGGGCCGGGAATCAGCTATCATCGTGGTGGATTTTTCGTACGGATAGACAATATCATGTGTTCTGAGGATTGGGAGCCTTATGAGTGCAAAGTAGATGATAAAATAGCGGTTTCAGACCATTATCCTATCATCTGTAAGCTAAAAATGCGCCCCAAAAGGCAAAAATAAGGCAAATTATTCTTATATAAGAAAAAAAATGCGTATTTTTGCACGTCATTATATATGTAATGATGAATTATAAAGCTGAAAATAAATAAATTAATAACAATAAAATAGAAATGCAAAACAAAGGAATTGTAATTTGTGTAGCCGTCTTACTGACTCTCGCAAGTATCTTCTATTTGTCATTCTCGTTTGCCACACGTTACTATGACAGCGAGGCTGCAAAGATCAAAGACCCTATTGCTTAGCAGGATTATAAGGATTCTGTAAAGTACCTGGGTGTTTATTCTTACCAGAACTGCTTGGAGACCCAGATTGGTCTTGGACTTGACCTGAAGGGCGGTATGAATGTAATTCTTGAGATTTCTGTACCTGATGTAATTGAAAACCTTGCCGATCACAAGACCGACGCTGGTTTTACCAATGCCATGAAGGAAGCCAGAGCTCAGGAAGAAGCTAACGGTGGTGACTTCGTGTCACTTTTCATTAACGCTTATCACAAGAGCGCACCTGGTCATAAACTCGCAGAGGTATTTGCTACCCAGCAGTTGCAGGGCAAGGTTTCTCCTCAGAGCAGCGATGCAGAGGTAGAGAAGGCTATCCGCGCTTCTGTACAGGATGCTATCGACAACTCTTTCAACGTTGTCCGCACCCGTATTGATAAGTTCGGTGTTGTTCAGCCTAACATCCAGAAGTTGGAAGGTCAGCAGGGCCGTATCATGGTAGAAATGCCTGGTATCAGCCAGCCAGAGCGTATGCGTAAGATGCTTCAGGGTAGTGCTAACCTTGAGTTCTGGGAGACATATAACTCAGAGGAAATCGCTCCTTATCTCCAGCAGCTCGATACTCGTATTGCCAATGGCGATAACGGTGAGGAGAAGAACGATACCGTAGCAGCTGATTCTGCTGCCGCTAAGAAGCAAGTAGCTAAGGCCGAGCCTAAGAAGGCAGAAACTAAGTTCTCTATCAAGAAGAAGGACGATGCTGCCAGCAAGGTAGGCGAGGATGCTCAGAATGCTGCTGCTATCAAGGCTCACCCACTGTTGGCTCGTTTGCAGCTTGGTGGAGGTTTGAGTACAGTTGGTTATGCCAGCGTTCGCGATACTGCTGCTATCAATAAGATTATCTATTCTGCAGTGGCTAAGCGCCTGTTGCCTTCAGACTTGCGTTTGCTCTGGAGTGCTCAGCCTGCTGATAATATCAAGATGAAGAACATCTATGAGCTTCACGCTTTGAAGGTGACAACTACTACAGGTCGTGCTCCATTGGAGGGTGATGTCATCACAGACGCTAAGGATGAGTTCGACCAGATGGGTTCTCCTGTTGTAAGCATGAAGATGAATACAGAGGGTGCCCGCAAGTGGGCTCAGATGACCAAGGCTAACGTAGGCAAGGCTATCGCTATCGTTCTGGATGGTGTAGTTTACTCTGCTCCTCGTGTAAACGGTGAGATTGATGGTGGTAACTCACAGATTTCTGGTAACTTCACTATCGAAATGACCAAGGACTTGGCTAATACATTGAAGTCTGGTCGTATGCCAGCTCCTGCACGTATCGTTCAGGAGGAGGTTGTAGGTCCTACTCTCGGTGCACAGTCTATCCAGATGGGTATCATCTCATTCGTTGTTGCTTTCGTACTCCTGATGGTTTACATGGTGATGATGTACAACGTCATTCCTGGTATGATGGCTAACCTGGCATTGCTCGTCAATGTATTCTTCACACTCGGTATTCTGACGTCATTCCAGGCTGCCCTGACATTGCCGGGTCTTGCCGGTATGGTCTTGTCTCTGGGTACTGCCGTGGATGCCAACGTGCTTATCTATGAGCGTATCAAGGAGGAACTTCGTTCTGGTAAGGGTATGAAGCAGGCTGTAGCTGCCGGTTATGGTAATGCTTTCTCAGCTATCTTCGACTCTAACTTGACATCTTTGATTACTGGTGTTATCCTGTTGACTGTTGGTACAGGTCCTATCCGTGGTTTCGCTACTACCTGGATCATCGGTATCATCGTTTCATTCTTCACTGCTGTGTTCCTGACTCGTCTGGTTTACGATTATAAGTTGAACCACGATAAGTGGATGCATTGCAAGTTTGATACTCCTGTTTCTCACAACCTGATGCAGGGTAAGAAGTACAAGTTTATGTCTATGTACAAGATTACCTTCACCGTTGCCATCGTAGCAGCTGTGGTATTCATCGGTAGCTTCTTTGTTCGTGGCTTGAGTAAGAGTATCGACTTCACTGGTGGTCGTAACTATGTGGTACAGTTCGAGAATCCTGTAGAGCCTGAGCAGATTCGTACCGTTCTTGGTGGTGCTTTCGTCAATGCAGATGGTACTAAGGCTACTACAAGTGCTATCGCTATCGGTACAGACGGTAAGACTATCCGTGTATCTACCAACTATATGATTGAGAGCAACGACCCAACTGTTGATGACAAGGCAGAGACCATTCTCTATACAGCCTTGAAGAAGGCTAACCTGGTATCCCAGAAGAATGTCGATGCATTCAAGAATCCAGATGTTCGTCAGGGTGGTTCTATCATCAGTAGTACCAAGGTAGGTCCTTCTGTCGCTAGCGACATCACATGGGGAGCTATCAAGAGTGTAATCTTTGCATTGTTCGCCATCTTCCTTTACATCCTGCTTCGTTTCCGCAACGTTGCCTTCTCTGTAGGTTCTACTGTTGCGTTGGCATTCGATGCCTTGACTGTTATCGGTTTCTACTCACTCCTGTGGGGTCTCGTTCCATTCTCATTGGAGATTGACCAGACCTTCATCGGTGCTATCCTGACCGTGGTAGGTTACTCTATCAACGATAAGGTGGTAGTATTCGACCGTATCCGTGAGAACTTGAAGTTGCATCCAAAGGGCGACCGTCAGCAGCTCTTCAATGCATCTATCAATGAGACATTGGCTCGTACCATCAATACATCTACATCTACATTGATCGTGTTGCTCTGTATCTTCATCCTCGGTGGTGACAGTATCCGCAGCTTCTCATTCGCAATGATCCTGGGTGTTGTATTCGGTACTTTGTCTTCTATCTTCATTGCATCTCCAATGGCATACATCGTTCTTGGCCGTAAGATCAAGGAGGAGCCAGCTGAAGAGACTGCTGTTGCAGAGGTTAAGTAAAACGTAAACAATAAAGAGATTCTTCTGTTTCTGTCCGGTGAATGCCGGATGGAAATAGGGAATCATCAAGACTATAAAACGATAAAAGGTCGCTTCCTGGTTAAATAGGAGCGACCTTTTATCGTTTACGTGGTCCCACCGAGAATCGAACTCGGATCAAAGGTTTAGGAAACCTCCGTTCTATCCGTTAAACTATGGGACCTTCGAAAACTGACTGCAAAGATACATTAAAACATTGACAATACAAAATAAATGACTATGTTTTTAACACTCATCCTATCAAGTTTACTCACTTTTGTGGAATTAAACTGCGAAAATCTCTTTGATACACGGCATGATTCGCTTAAGAATGATGTCGAGTTCCTGCCTGAAGGTAGTTATCACTGGACTCCCTACCGCTATTGGCATAAGGTGAACCATCTGGGGCAGGAGATTGTGGGGCTGGGGTATGAGGAGGCTTCCGGAGATGTGCAGCTTCCCGACCTGGTGGCTCTCTGTGAGGTGGAAAACGACAGTGTATTGTTTGACCTGACCAAGCGTTCAGTCATCCGTACGGCTGGTTATGAGTATGTGATGACCCATTCGCCCGATGAGCGAGGCATCGATGTAGCCTTGATGTATCAGCCGTTTTCCTTTTCATTGATTCATTCCTGGTCTATTCGGGTGAAGCGTCTGCCGGATACCCGTCCTACGAGAGACATTCTCTATGTTTCGGGACGTGTCATCACGGGCGATACGCTGCATGTGTTTGTGGTGCATGCACCTAGTAGAAGGGGAGGTGAGCGTGAATCCCGTCCTTACCGCCTGCAGGTGGCGAGCCAGTTGGCAGAAGCTGTGGATTCCATTTATGCGCTTCAAAGTAGGGCAAAGATTATTGTGGCAGGAGATTTCAATGATTATCACGACTCTCCCGCTCTGGAATATCTCTATCAGCACCACCTTATTAATATATCTGCCGGAGCACGGGGTAGCCATGGGGCAAAGGCTACTTACCGTTGGCATGGAGAATGGCGCAGTCTTGACCAGATACTGCTGAGCGAATCGATGCAGCATCCGGAAAATGCCTGCAGGATAGGAGATTTGCCTTTCCTGCTCGAAGATGATGAGAAATATGGCGGTAAAAAACCATATCGCACCTACCTGGGTCCGAGGTATTTAGGAGGTTACAGCGATCATCTTCCATTGGTGGCCCGCATCCGGATAGATGATAAATAAGGCACGATTTACTTGACTTTTCGCAAAAAAGGTGGTATAAACAGCACTTTTTTGCGAAAAAGCTTGCATATATTGCACAAATTTCGTAATTTTGCGCACGATTTACAAACATATAGTATTAAGATAACAATGACTCACAATTTGTTAAAAGGCAAGCGTGGCATCATCTTCGGTGCACTCAATGAGGAATCAATCGCTTGGAAAGTAGCCGTTAAGGCTGCTGAAGAGGGTGCTACCATCGCACTCAGTAACACAGCTATGGCTTTGCGTATGGGTACGCTGGATAAGCTCGCTGAACAGATCAACGCTCCTATCATCGCAGCGGATGCGACCAGCGTTGAGGATTTGGAAAAGGTATTCACTGAGGCTCAGGAGAAGCTCGGTGGCAAGATTGACTTCGTGCTCCACTCTGTTGCTATGAGCCCTAATGTTCGTAAGCATCGTACATACGATGATCTCGACTACAATTTCTTGAACAAGACTTTGGATATTTCTGCTATCTCTTTCCACAAGATGTTGCAGGTAGCCAAGAAGTTGGATGCTATCAATGAGTGGGGTTCTGTAGTAGCTCTCACTTACGTAGCTTCTCAGCGTACTTTCTTCGGTTACAACGATATGGCTGATGCCAAGAGCATGCTCGAGAGCATCGCACGCAGCTTCGGTTACATCTATGGTCGTGAGAAGCACGTCCGCATCAATACCATCTCTCAGAGCCCTACAGCTACAACTGCAGGTAAGGGTATCAAGGATATCGCGAATATGATGGACTTTGCTGACAAGATGTCTCCACTCGGAAATGCGGTAGCAGAGGATTGCTAACTATTGCGTGATGATGTTCTCTGACTTCACCCGCAAGGTAACTATGCAGAACCTCTTCCACGATGGTGGTTTCTCATCTATGGGTATGAGCCTCCGTGCCATGAACCAGTATGCTAAGGATATGGCTCCTTACGAGGATGAGAATGGTAAGGTTATCTACGGATAATAGAAAAGCAAGGAAAAGATGATATTCTATATATCATCACATCTACTCATAATAGGCAATATACGCTCATTCCTGCAGG
>ENA-OORZ01000039-OORZ01000039.1-human-gut-metagenome-genome-assembly--contig:-NODE-39-length-16241-cov-1.667552_pt1 | contig 16241 bp, 10 predicted proteins | sample MGYA00241175_ERZ501208 | MGnify/ENA primary metagenome ERZ501208 (study PRJEB25962, sample SAMEA2042554) | human gut metagenome | biome: human gut; feature: human-associated habitat; material: faeces... | reverse complement strand
CCATATTTTGATAGGCAGTCATTGACGGGAATAGAGCAGGCGTTTCAATCATACTTCCAATTCGTTTACGCTGTTTCTGCAATTCTTCCGTTCCAGAATTTCCCCATAAAGAAAGTGTACCACTTGTTGGAAACGCAAGCCCTGTGACTAATCTTAAAAAAGTAGTCTTACCTGCTCCGTTTTGACCAATAAATCCATAAATTTTTCCTTTTTTTATTTGTAAATTTATGTGGTCTAATGCTAATGTTTGTTTATATTCTTTGGTTAAAGACTTTGCTTCTAAAATAATTGAACTCATATCCCAAACCTCCTTTACTTAAACCAGTATAACGGGTAATTTTAAATAATTTCTTAAATCGTAATGAAAAAAGTTAAAAAAATAATAAAGCTAAGGAACGTTTAATCCTTGGCTTTATGTAGGCGGTAGCCAATGCCCCAAACAGTATCAATAAATTCTGTATCAGAGCATATCGCTTTTAATTTATTGCGTAAATTACTGATATGAACATTAAGTGTATTATCTTCAGCAATATATTCTGTATCCCAAACACTTTGAAAAAGATTCGATTTTGAAAATACTTTATCTGGATATTTCATCAACAATTCCAAAATGCCAAATTCTTTAGCGGTTAAGGATAATTCTATTCCATTCAAAAATGCTGTATTTTTCTCTAGGTCTAAAGACAGATTGTTATATTGCAAACATTCTGTCTGGCTATTTTGAAATTGTACTCTTCGCAGATTACTTTCAATTCTGGCAAGCACTTCTTCCATATCAAAAGGTTTTGTGATATAATCGTCTGCTCCCAGACGAAGCAAGTCGATTTTATTTTGTGTAGTTTCTTTCGCTGAAATAATAATAACAGGTATCGTAAATTTCTTGCGTACATCAGATAAAATAATATCACCACTCCGATAAGGAAGCATAATATCAAGTATAATCAAATCAATTTTTTCTTTATTCAAAAAATCCAGAACATGAAGTCCATCATATTGGCAATGCACAGCATATCCTTTTTCTTTTAGAAAATCAGCCAATAACGCATTTATTTCTAAATCATCTTCAATAATCAATATTTTATTCATTAGCCTACCTCATTCCTGCAATGCTACTTTCCCATTATACATTTAAGGTTGTATTTCCTCAATACCATTGCAACCAATTATATGAGAGGGATATTTTCCAGTTTATCTTCTAAAGCCAACATATACACAATATGTATTTTTGTCTTTTTACTTTTTGCCAAATTTCTCCCACCTTTATATAATTAATAACTTTTGCTAGTATAGTGCATGTTTCGCATTTATCTTTTCACATTATAACATCTATCAAATTGATCCGCACTAAAAAAGGACGCAGAATCTCTTCCACGTCCTCACATCTATCTGGCTTTACATTCTCTTACCTTCGCTACTTCCTTATGTTCCGCTTCCTGCTTCACCTCATCCGCACCTATTGCCTCAAATGCATCTGCATTATACTGATACTCCTGTGGTTCAGCGACCATCGGTGCGTATACAATCTCTGCTTCCACTCTCTCAGCTTCTGCCATCTCCGGCTCTGTCTGTTCCTGTGCTTTCGCATTCTCCATATGCTTTTCCTTATCAAGCTGCACATTCATAGCCAGATTATCCAGCTTATCAATCGAAGCATCAAGATGAAGTTCCATTGATACAAGCATCTTTTTCACTGCTTTCATAGGTGCAAGCACCGCCTTTGTAATTGGATGTTTCTGCTCTTTCTGAGAATAATCTACCTCCGGTTTGTCAGCAAAAGTACGGAATGCATTAGCTGCTGTCTGCCCGGCTTCACGAAATTCTTTTGCAAGAAGTGCTGTCTTTGCTATATCCTTATCCGTGGTCTTAATTGCGCCCCTTACATTTTCCCGGATATCAAGAAGCCTTTTCTTAATTCCTAAGAACTCCGACACCCTGTATAATGCAGCTCTTCCCTTTGCCTTTGCTTCATCAACTATGCTCTTTGCTGTAGATTTGACCTGTGCTTTCACTTCCAATACCTGCGACTTTATCTGCTCACATCTGGTATTAAGTCGCTCCTGTGCTTCCGACAATGCCTTTTTAGCATTATTGACAAGTGTATCTTCCTGCATTTCTTTGATCTGGTTCTGCATATTGGTGAGTTCTTCCGTCATGGAATCAATCTTTTTCTCCAGTCCATCCACATAGCTGCATATCTCAAATACATCGTTTGCCTGCTCTTTCATGGCATTTTTCTTTAATAATTCGAGAAGTTCCCTTATGACCTCCTCATTGGTAAGTGTTTTTCCTGCTTCCATATCCATTCTGTTTCCTCCATTCTGTAAATGGGGCAGCCTTGGCCGCCCCTGTAACATGATTACTAATTATCGAAAGGGTGTTGCCTCTTTGTCCTTCTCTTTATCGGGATTGCCATGATGTTTCTCGGCACTCTCCCTCGCCTTTTCGTTGCTCTTATCCTTTGCTTTCTCATATTCCGAGATAATCTCATTATAGAGTTTTTCCCTGAAATCCTTTGTGACCGGATAGCAGACATCCTGATAGATTGGCTTGCCCTGCTCATCCACCTGCTTTGTCTTATAAGATGGCATTGATACAAAGATTTTCTCTTTACCCTGCACGATATTGATGTTATTTACGATGAAACTGTTTTCAAAATAAATGCGGGCAAGTCCTTTGATGTTACTGCCTTCCCTCTCATAAGGTGTCACAGTTACGGAAAACTCAGGCATTTCAAAGGAACCTTTGGTTCCTTGTGTTCTGTCCTGCTTCTGTGTCTCCTCTTTCTCCGGTTCCTTGATTCTTGCATAGGCATCAAGGATATTGGTATAGAGTTCCTCTCGAAACTCTGCTGTGATAGGATTGCACACATCCTTATAGATCACACCATTGCTTTCATCACGCTCATTGGAGCGGTATCTAGGCATTGATACAAAAAGCTCTCCCTTGTCCTTATTCTCAAGGATTGCAATATTGGTAATCTTAAATGAATCACCAAATACTACTGTTGCAAATCCCTTGATGTTGCTGCCCTCTTTTGCTCTTACTTCGTTTACCTTAATTGAATACTTCATATGCTATTCCTCGCTTTCTTTTTGTTCTTTGTTTTGCTCCGGTATGATAAGCTCACACCAAAGCTGTTCTATCTGTTCACAAGACAATCTGCCATTTAACCAGTTGCCAAGTGTAACGACCATTCCATCCTGCTCGTAGTAGAGCCACTCCTGTGTTTCAATGTTCCCCTCATACACGATAGTCACATCAAAATCAGGCATAAATAATCCTTCCTCTGCATCCCATACACAGGCTATTCCCTGTCTGAGTGTCAGATTCAGGCTTTCGACATACACAGACCAGCCGCTTACGACTATCTGAAAGTCATCATCAATCTCTGCAATATCATCCTCAAGCCCGATTAACTCCTCCATTTCCGATACTGCTTCTTCTATCTCCCCCAGTCGGTATCTCTTATTCATCCATCACCGCCTCCTTATAAATGCACCTGACCACAAAACGCATGGTCCCTTTCTGGGAACAGGTAAAAAGAGTTAATTCTTTTTCATCTCCCTGCGTCTTGATGCTGTTATCATATGGATTTACTACCTCTGTCTCTGTTACCTCATAGATGTGCCTCAATCCATTTTTGTCGGTTATCATCACTTCATCGCCTATGGATATCTGACTTAGTGGTGTAAAAAATGTGCCATATCTGCTGCCATTGTGACCGCATAACACACAGTTGCCACTCTCACCGATTCCTGCAGTTTCTTCTATATGACCAATCCCTGCATTAAGCACTTTACTTGTGGTTCCTTCCATTACCGGATACCTGATATCTAAGCCCGGTATCTCAATGATGCCGATAACACCGCCTTCTTTAAGAATGGCTTCATCCTCTTCACTAATGGAGGTTTGCTCTTCCTCCACATCTGTTTCTTCATCGTAATCATCCTCCAATGTCTGCTCAAATTCACTTATGAGCTGTTCTGTCTGTTTTTCTCCGGTTGCCCGCCAGAAAAAAGGGACTGCCATAATGGCAATCCCTGCTGTAATCAGTAGTCCTGCGACCACTTTTCTTATGCTCATATTATTCACTCTCCTATCGTGTTCTGCCCTCTCTGTCGGATGGATAAGCACCTTTATCCTCTGCTACAATTGCTGCAGATTCCATCCTGTCATCTGCTTCTCTTTCTTCCTCCGGTCCGCTCAGGTCTGCATCCACAGCCTTTGCGTTCTCAAGGTCAAGCTGGGCATTCAGTTCACACTGTCTTGCCAGCTTTTCTTCCAGTTCCTTGCTGTACGCAAATGGCTTATCATACTCACTCTTTGATGCTTCAAGGTCATTCTGGTACTGCTCAATCTTCTTTTCTAAGAAATCAATGTTCTCATGGAGTCCATTGAACAGGTTTTCAAGCTTCACCATACTGCCGACCGGACTGGTGGAAAGCTCTGCTTTATACTCTGTCTTTCCACGAAGCACCATATAATTGATGCCAAGGAAGTTCTTTTCCACAAGCAGCTCCAATCCATGGAATTTACCGATTGCAGTTGTCTCTCCGGTCTTACATTTGCTGATTGCTTCAAGCATCATCGTTCCGCCATCCACACGCTCAGTATAAGTTGCTTTGCCTATAGTAATGGCAAATTCCGGATTATCAATCAGCTCTTTATCCCTTGTCTTAACATCCTCTCTTACATTGGCAAGCTTTTCAGTTGCTGTCTTAATCAGCTTTGGGTACTTAATCATAAAGTTATCCTGCAAGCCATATCTCTGATTGTCATAGGATGCCTTTAAGAGCTTTAATCTCTGGACATCATTGTCAATCTCCATCTTCTCACGAATAAGAGGATTGCCTGTGGCGACTGCCTTAATCTCTGCATAGGAAAGTGTTGCCTCGTCGATGTCCTCACAGCTTCGGCTTACTGCCTTGCTTGTCATGACCTGACTGATGAATCGCTGCTTATTTTCAACAAGCGACCAGTTGTATGCATCAAAGGTTCCTTTGGTGACATATCTGTAGATTGCCACCTCTTCATTTTCGTTGCCCTGCCTGATGCCTCGTCCTTCCCTCTGTTCAATGGAGCTTGGCTTCCAAGGACAGTCCACATGATGCATTGCAACAAGGTGTGTCTGCACATTTACACCTGTTCCACACTTATCTGTTGAACCGATAAGAACCTTCTTTTTACCTGTCCTCATCTCCTTAAAAAGTGCATCCCTCTGTGCGTCAGTCTTAGCATCATGGATAAAAGCTATCTCCTCTGCCGGAATACCATATTGGATAAGAGTTTCTTTCAGATAATCATAGATGGTGAAGTCCTTATCCGGTCCCGGTGTGCCGATATCTGAAAAAATAAGCTGGCAGCCTATATGACCGTTGGCATTTCCTTTCTCATATTCTTTCCACACATTTTCTGCTACCTTATTGAGCTTTCCGTCAGGATTACTTGGTGCGTCCTTATCAATCAGCCTTGCATCTGTTCCGAGTAATCTTGCCTCATGAGTAATCTTTAGGAAGTTGTCCACACTTGGATCAACTCCACCGCCTCTGATACGCTCTGCCCTCACAACAAAGTCTTCCATGACCTGCTTCACATACCAGTCAGGCTCCGACTCCACTATGATAGGCTTGCCGCCACGAAGAGCCGGCACATCAAGGTCAAGCATGTCTGCGGTCTGCACATCTGCTACCTCACGGAAGATATTCATAAGCTCCGGCAGATTCGTAAACTTATTGAATCTGCTTTTAAAACGGAAACCGCTTCCCTCTACAGTAAGCTCCAGTGCTGTTGTCACTTCACCAAAGTTCGCTGCCCATGAATCAAAGTGATAAATCCCCATCTCTTCAAGTGCCGCTTTCTGCAAGTAAAGCTGCATGACATACATCTCACACATGGTATTGGATATTGGTGTACCTGTTGCAAATACAATGCCTCTGCCATCATTTATCTCTGATAGGTACTGGCATTTAAGCTGCATATCCGTTGACTTCTTTGCTCCACTGCTGCTGATACCTGACACATTATTCATCTTGGAAAAAATCGCAAGGTTCTTAAAATTATGTGCTTCGTCTACCATGATAGAATCTACACCCAGTTCCTCAAAGGTAATAAGGTCATCCTTCCTGCTCTCATCTGACAAGGATTTCAGCTGTTCCTCCAGTTTTTTCTTCTGGCTTTCCATCTGTTTTACAGTCCAACGCTCCCCGTTACGCTCCTTCATCTCATCAATCGCATAGCTGATTTCATCAATCTGCTCATTGAGCATTCTTTCCTTTCTCTCTGCTGAGATCGGGATTTTTTCAAACTGCGAGTGCGACATGATGATACAGTCATAGTCACCTGTTGCAATCCTTGATACAAACTGCTTTCTACGGCTCTTTTCAAAATCACGCTCTGTGGCAACTAAGATATTTGCTGACGGATAAAGCCTTAAAAACTCTGATGCAGTCTGCCCGATAAGTGGCTTTGGAACAACCATGATTGTCTTATTGGCAAGTCCAAGTCTCTTCTGCTCCATGCAGGCAGCCATCATCTCAAAGGACTTTCCGGCACCGACACAGTGTGCAAGCAGTGTGTTTCCTCCGAGAAGGATTCTTGCCACCGCATTCTTCTGATGAGGCTTTAGCTCAATCGCCGGATTCATTCCCGGAAACTGTAAGTGGCTTCCGTCATACTCACGCAGACGGATGTTATTGAATGTCTCGTTGTAATATTCCACATACTTCTGTCTTCGCTCCGGCTCTGCAAACAGCCATTCCTTGAACTTCTCCTTGATCATGTTCTGCTTTTCCCTTGCAAGCATTGTCTCATTCTTATTGACTTCGTAATGATATTTGCCATCACCGTCATCAATCCTGTCCCTGACTGTTACAGTTTTAAGATTCAGCGTATCCTCAAAAATAGAATAAGCATCCATGCGGCTTGTACCATAGGTCTTAGTAGCTGCCACTGAATGCTTATCCATGCTCTTATTCTCGATGAACCATTCCATGCTCATCTTATTTAAGTGTACCTGAATGCCTGTATTGTAAAACTGGCTTCTGACTGCCCTTGCTCTTCTTGGTGTATTGAGAAGCTCATAGATAAACTGCTCATAATCAAGCGACTCAATCCATGTCGTACCAATCTTTACATCAATATCCGAGGCTTCAATCCATTCCGGCTGCACCTTTTCAAGTGCTGCCACATTTCCTGCAAATCTTTCTGCCTGCGGATTGTCTGTATCAGCCGCCATAGCTTTTGCTACACGAAGCTTGTCTCTCACATTTCCGGAAAGATACTCGTCTGCTGTCTCCCAGCCGATGTCCGGATTATTCTCGTTGTAGCGGTCGGGATTAAGGAAAATCAGTCCATCCAGTTCTTCCACAAGAACTGCCCTTCTAAGCTCTGCCAAAGCATCGTCACTTAGAGTTATCTCATCCACTGTCTGTCCAGACTTTTCTGCAAGTTCTTCCTTTGCATTTGTAATATCCGGCTCATAGATAGAAAGCATATAGGCAAGATTTACATATCCAAATTCATTGACGGATACATTTAATGCTTCCACAGCGGTCTCCACTCTGTCTATGACTGTCTTTGCCTTAATCGTCTGCTTATAAAACATATCCGCTTTTTTCACCTCCCCATCTTCGTTTACTTCCTCAAGACTGCAAAGAAGTGGATAATCGCTGTCATCCCTGAATGCTATTCTGTTTGCTTTTGAAGTAATGGCTCCATACTGCTTTACGAAGGCATCATATTTTACATTAAGAAGTCTCTGCTTATCAGAAAGCTCCTCCTCGCTGCAGCCATCCATCTGGATATCAATCAGCTCTCTTGTTATCTGTCTGATTTCATCAAGGCTTCTGATTCGCTCCTCGGCAGTCTGTGATACTTCTTTTCTTACCATCTCGGAATTTTCCCTGTAATAGAGCTTTCCTTCAAAAAATGTGTAAGTGTAGTTTCTCACATCCGGATCAGCCGGGATAACTTCCTCCGTCTGCTCCGCCTCATCTGCCACTCTCTCAAAATCTGTCATCTGGGCTTTGATATTTCCGATTGCCTTATTGAGAGCCTCGTACATATTGAAGTTCTCATCATTATTCACACAGACTGTATATCTGCTGTCCTGTCCGTAAATCCTTGTGTCATATTCCATAGATCCAAGCATCATCTCCGGATGCTCTGCAAAATAAGAGTTGACTGCAATGCCATTCTCAGTTACACCAAGGTGTACCCAGTCAGGCTCAATATCAATCTTTCTCTCCCTCTTCTGCAAAAACAGGATATCTGCTGTCACTTCGGTTCCTGCATTGTCTTTAAATGCAGTATTCGGAAGTCTTACTGCTCCCACAAGCTCTGCTCTTTCAGCCAGATACTTTCGGATAGTAGGATTTGCCTTATCAAGTGTTCCCTTTGTGGTGATTACAGCAACCATTCCTCCCGGTCTTACCTGGTCAAGTGCTTTTGCCAGAAAATAATCGTGGATACGGAAGTTATACTTGTTGTACTTTGGATCAAATACCTTATAATCACCAAATGGCACATTTCCGACAACCACATCAAAGAAGTTATCCGGATATGTGGTATTCTCAAATCCTGTGATACTGATATTGGCATTCTGATAAAGCTGCTTTGCAATTCTTCCCGAAATGCTGTCAAGCTCCACCCAATACAGCTTACTTCTCTGCATTGGTGCCGGCATACTTCCAAAGAAGTTACCGATACCCATAGATGGCTCTAATACATTGCCACCTCTGAAACCAAACTGGACAAGTGCCGAATTTATGCACATGGCAATCTCCGGTGAAGTGTAAAAAGCATTGTTTACAGTTGCCCTTGCAGCACTGTATTCCTCATCAGATAAAAGATTTTTAAGCTCCGCATATTCTTTGCTCCAGCCTGCGTTTTCCTCGTCTAATGCCTGTGACAGTCCGCCCCATCCGACAAACTTCGACAGAACTTTCTGTTCCTCCGGTGTGGCAAGCCTGTTTTCTGATTCAATCTGCTTTAGGGTTCGGATTGCATCCATATTCCACTGGTATCTGGTCTTGGGACCGCCTTTTTCCATTTCCCAGAGATTATAGTGGAAGTTGTGCTTCGTCTGCCCGGCAACATTCTTCTCATTTTCAAGACTTTCTACTTGCTGTACTGGTTCCTGCTTTGGTGTAAAATCTACAGTTTCCTGTGATTCTGTATCAGCCTGAATATCTTCCACAGATACTGATACTGCATCATCTGAAACCACATGTCCATTCTCATCAATCTTGGTTTCCCAGCCATTCGCTATTGCTCTTTCCCTGGTTTCAAGACGATTGGCTTTTACACTATCCTCGATATCAAAGAATCTCTTATAGACCGGATTCATCTTATCCCTGTCAGCCTTCTGCTTTGTCTCCTGATAATACTTCTTCTGGTCTTCTCCGCAGTAAAATGGCTGTTTTACCATATAAGATAAGATTTCATATAACTCACGCCAATCGAGAGCACCTTCTTTACGCACACCATTCCTGTTCTTATAGCTGATCTTCACATATCCGCTTCTGATTGAGTACTCCACAAGACCATACTTATTGTTGGAATATGCCTTTCTTTCTGCATTATCTGTCCCTAATGCAATATCCCTGATAAGGTCAAGTTTATTGGGCATAAATGCAAAATCAGACTGCACCACATCCATAAGGAATGCCCTAAACGGAGTGTAGCAGCTGCAATCTGTTACAAGAATCTCCGCCGCATCACGCAGGTCTTCATCAAGCTCTGCAATACGCTTGGCATAATCAATCGGTGTAATATACTGAAGCTCTGATGGATCTTTTTCAGTTGTTTCAGCTTCTATCTCTGCACCATATTCTGCCTGTGTTACCATGCGGTCTTCATCGGCAGTTTCCTGTGGTGTCATGCCTTTTGCACTTACATAATCTCTGTTAGAAGCATAGCTCTCCGGCTCATCCGGTATTGCATAATCATCAATCTCTGATTCTGCCTCCTCCGGTTCCACTTCCCGGTATTCGGCATCAATGACCTCATCATCCTCACGGAGTCCGTCCATCGCAAGCTCATCAATACGAGGTGTCTCAGACTGGTATTCCCCTGTAAGAATAAGGACACCAAGCTCTTTTTCGATATCTTTCCACGAAACATATCCTTCAACCTCTCCATCCTCATCTCGCCACTGAAAACGCAGTCCATTCCCATGAAATGTGTCATATCCGTGCAGCCCTAGTCCGTCAACCGGCCAGCCTGCACCTCCCTGACCATACTCTGCTTTGATACGCTTTGCCCTGGTTCCTGCATCAATCTCTGTTTCAAAAATCTTGCATACCCTGCCCTTGCCACCGACAAAGCCTGTACCTCTCATAAGCACCTGTTTGATATACTCACCTGGTACTGTTGCAGACTTTTTGGGATTCAGATAATTGTATTTACCTGCTAATGCAGCTTTTCTGTCCTGCTCGAACTGACGCATAAACTGATTATTGTTTTCATCCTCAGTATGAATGGTGCCAATGCTTGCCTGCCCGTTCTGGTCGAAAAAAAAGGAAGCCTGTGTATATTCGGCTTCCTTACTAACACCCAATGAATTGATTTCATCAAGTTCCCTATTTAATTCTGTATCATCTGATTCTAGTGGAATCGCATCACTATCTGATGGAGTACCACTTCCTCTGCCTGCATCTTCGCCTGCTCTCTTATCTTCCACATCTCCATTGTCGATGACGGATTCTGTGGCTTGTGCTTCGCCAGATACTGCATCTCCAGCTGGTCGTACAGCTGGTTCGCTTCCTCCTCTACCGCTGACATCTTCTCGTACATCTTCCCGAATCTCATCAGCGTCTTGTATCTTGCCGGCTCGTTCTCCTTTAGATAGTTCATCGCCATCCTTCCGTATTTGCCCAGCTTCGTGAGATCCTCCGTCTCGTCCGGCATCTCTATCTGCGGATAAAGCAGTCCGTCCACTTCCTTGTAAGTCATTTCTTCTAACATATCCAATTCTCCTTTCGCTCTCGATTGCCTTTAAGTTACGACTAAATTCTCTAAGAACACTACAGGAGACATCGCATACAATGGAACCAAGACGGTAAATGATCTCTTCGTCTTTGATATTTACGATCTGACTGAAATCCTGTTCTTGCACAGATAAGTCAAATCCGCATCTCGTCCCTACAGCATACATGACACTTGCATATACAAGCTGCTCCATGTCCATTTCCTGCTGTAAGCCATTGCGTTTCTTACTTTCTTCCTTTATCACACTACCTGATAGCTGCATAAGCTCGGTCATTCGGTCTCCGAACTCTTCTTTTATTATAAGCCAAACATCTGTTCCTGTAAACTGTTTTAATATATTTTTTAGAGACTCCCTGTCGCTGTTATCGTACTGCTCAATCTGACCTTCTGACACAAGAAAATCCAGATAATCCTTAAGATTTTCTCCCTCAAGGTCCCATGTCAGCTTAACATTCTTCCCTCCGGTATCACTGATATCAAAGATATACCTCATGCGTGGATTCAGTGCCCTTGACGGGAAGATAGCGCAGCCTTTCGCACCACGCTTTACATATCTTCCCACCTTTTTCCAGGTATCATAATCTGCCATGAGTGTGCTTTTTTCCGGAGGTCTCTGAGCTGTTACCATAACGATATTGTCAAATTCATAGCGGTATAACTGACCTGCGACCTTTAACACATCCTTCCAGTTCTTTTCTGATCTGGTGATGTTACCAATTTCAGAATCGTATATCGCTTTGACCTTCATATCAACGCCCATACCTTTGTCCTCCTCTACTTAAACATCTCTGCAAACAATCCCTTAAATAGCTTTAACTCATCCTTATCCAGCTCGATTGCAAATTCATTGTCGATTGCCTGTTTTTCGCATTTATCCTTTTTCTTTGCAATCTTACGCACCACACGAAGAAGCACATAGCACTCCTTGGACTTTGCAATGCTCTGTTTAAAGGTCAGCTCATCCTCATCGACTGACTTCTGTGTCTGATAGATAATCTCTTTTAACTTATCATTGATACCATCTACTTCCTCAAGGGAAATAATAACGGATGCCTTAGAAGCACCCGATCTGTCCCACTCCTTATGAAGTTCCTTTACTAAAAACTCCATGTTCTTAATTACTGTTGTTGAATCACTTTTCATCTTGCTTTTCCTCCGTTTTCTTTTAATGAAGAAGGGAGCTGACCTTCGCTGATAGGCGCAAAATCAACTCCCTTCATGTCCTCTGCTCCAAGGACTATCTGCTCTGCATAATACATATCCATTGCCTTATTGATGGCATCGTCAAGCGACTCTGCCTTTACTTTCTGTACTCGTGAAAGCACTTCCTTTATCTCAACATCAAATTCCTGTTCCATATGATATCGCCTCCTGTAAAAATCTCATCACCGGCACTTTTCTTCCTTTACCTGTCTTTCCTTAAAGCCCTCATCGTACTTTCCATCTTCCAGCCTGTCGTAAAAACAGTCCTCTTCAATCGTTCCGAAATCCTCATACATCTGGTGAAGGAAATCATTCTGCAGCTTCTTTGGCACATCATCATCCTTTGACATATCCTGATAAAAATAGAACTTCTGCTTTAGCTTTGCCCTGTAATCATAGATATCCTCTATCTTTTCCGGTGTGCCATACTCCCTCTTGTATGCCTTGAAATTCGTAGTTGAGAGTGTGGAACCTAGATAAATGCCATGCTCCCACGATACCCCGATTGTGGTATTGTCCTTTGTAGGCTTCTCATCCTTCGGATAACGCTTATACTCTGTCGCACCAAGGGCGATTGTAAGAGAACCTGACTTCATATCCATCACCACAAGATTCCTTGGTGATAATGCTTCAAGCACCATGTAATCATGGTCATTGAAGTTATGAAATGTCTGTCCCCTTTCAAATGATCTGTCCACACTTTCATAATGCAGGTTAAAATCATCCACCCAGCCCTTATCGGTCATTCCAATCTCCTTAAGCTTTGCAACACATTCAGAAGAACTGGCTTCTTTATCAAACCGAAATTGTTTGGAATCGTTATAAAACCCCTGAAGAAAATGTCCCAGCTGAATATCATCCAGACAGAATCTCGCAGATACAGTTACATTTGCTGCCCTGTAATACTCTGCGAAGTTATCTGCTTCACCAAGTGTTCTTCCAAGCTGCAACAAATTGTCTGCAAGCTCTGACATGTCATCAACTGCTATAAAACTCTTATAATCATCCAGAGTCATCAGCATATTTGTCTCTGTTCCCCTGTCGTTTTCTGTTACCAGTATCATATCTTTTAAATCCATTCTTACCTCCAGTCTCAGAGAGGGACTATGCCCTCTCTGCAAATTTCCTGTTATGGTCTTCCTATCACAACAATCTTTCCTGTGCTTGCCACATCCCGGTAAACAACACCAAGACTTTCATTAAGCGCCTCTACCACCTTGCCATTTCCGACGTATACTGCCACATGGCTGATGTTCTTATATCTTCCGTTGCTTGTAAAACTGTAGAAAATAAGGTCTCCCGGCTGTAACTCATCAAAGGCGACTGTCTTTCCGGCTTCATCCAGTCCCTGTGCCTCCGCTGCCGCTGTGGTTGCACCGCCGTAACTAATATCCACGCCTGCATCTTTCCATGAATAATAGGCTAAGGAACTACAGTCATAATAGTTACCGCTGTCTCTTAAATCCTGACTATAAGGAAAGCCAACTCTGTGAAGTGCATAGGAGCAGACTGTTTTCTGCCTGCTGTCTGTAATTTCGTTTAGGATGGCATTGATTTCATCCTCAGTCATGGAGCTTACTCCCGGACTTCCGCCTCCGCCGCCACTTCCGCTTCCGGCATATCCAAGCTGTCCCATAAACTCCGGACTCATGATCTGCTCAAGCATTTCCACATGATCAGAGTTAAACCCATAGACCGAAATCATATCCCTGTACGATTTCAGCGTTACATTCACATACAGAACAGACTTCGTGACAGTAGTTACATTACCGTCTGCATCTGTTTCTTCCACATCCTTTGTTCCTGTGCTTGTGGTGTATGAACACATATCATTTACAACTGCCTGCAGCCAGCCTTTAGAAGTATCATTCATGACTGTTGCAGTATCTCCGACACCATGCTTGACCATATAGACTGCCATGATGTCATAGTAATTGCTTGGGTTTTCTTCCATACCTTCATAGTCCACATATACAAGCTCTCCAAGATCATATCCGGTATGCTCATTCACTTTCGTGTTCACATCCCGGTTAAACTCCTGCACATAAGCACTCGTTACTGTCTGCACGGTATCTCCTGATTCAAGTGGTGGCAGAAATAAAGCAAATGGTGAATTGTAAAGGATTGCTATCACCGCTATAACCGGAACCGCAATCATGGCAACTACAAGAACAAGTAATAAAAGCACCAATCCAACAATCGGTGCCGCTGCCTTTACCCAGGTAATCGCTTTTCGCACAATCAGATCCTTTACCAGCTTTGCCACGCTGTCTGTCTGATTCTCCTGTGCTTTCATCTTATCCAGAAAGAATTTTATCTTCCTGCTCCGGTTTGTCATCTTTTCATCCTTGACCTCTATGGACACACCTGCAGCATATCCGGCTGCCATGCCGATTGCCGTGCCAACTCCCGGTGCAACCGCTGTTCCTGCCGCCGTAGCAGCTGCCTTTGTAGCAGTTTTCGTTGCAACCTTAGCAGTAGTCTTTGCTGTTTCTTTTGCCGTCTCTTTAGCTACAGTCTTGGCAGTATCTTTGGCAGCTTTCTTTGCTGTCTTTTTTGCCAGCTTCTTTCCTGCCTCTACCTTCTTGATACGCTTCTTTGCCTCGGCTGCCGCCTTTTTCCTGAAAAGTGCTGCACCCTTGGAAGCAGTTCCGGTAACAGGTCGGCTTGATTCATATGCAAGATATGCTGCCTGCGATACCTCATGCCCGCCTTCCACCTGCTCTGTTACTGCCCCGGCTGCAAGTGCTCCAGTTCTTCCTGCAATGTGAAGATTGGTGTTCTTGGTCTTGATGGAAGTGTTGGATTCTTTAAGGTTTCGCTTGAATCTTGATAATCCCTTATTCTTCGGCTCCGACTGATGAATGGTACTCTTGCGATAGGACTTCTTTTTATCATCAGATACCTTTGCACCGATAGTCTTAGGACCTCTCTCTACTGTATAGATGTTGCTGCCTTTAATCTTGGCACCCTTTGGCTCGTGGGCATGAATCTTGGCTTTCTCCTTGGTGTGAATGACCATTGGTTTGTCATCCACTTTCTTTATCTTCATTGTTCTCACCTTATTTCTACATCCATTACCCAAAAATGGGTAAAAAAATAGCCATCTGGATGATTAGTCCAAATGGCTTATGTAAAAATCTATTTAATTCTATTGTAAAGAACTGTCTCTATTCTGGTTGATAAATCAATCTTTTTCTTATAAAGAAGTGTCCACGATGCTTGATTTTTTGAATAATCCATCTTTTCCTCTGGAAAAAATGAACGACAGAAATAATTATCTCCTTCATCATTAGATAAAAACAAAAATAGATTCCTGCTCTCCACGTTGTTTTCCATAAGATAATCAGCCTCAATCATTGAATACATATTTGCTTTCTTATTATACTTAAACACAGTATCATTACTATCAATCATTTGTTCAAGCAATGGCAGGAAATGAACTCTTTGCTCTATCTTATTATAAAAATCTGATGACTCTATTTTTTCAATTGTAATTGTTCCATCTGCTATCTCATCAAATACTCTGCCTCTGTCTCGGCTCAATTCAGGTCTGTCTACCAGATATTGTAATCCCATAAGATGAAAACAATCTTTTTTATCAAATGAAATTCTTAATGTAACTGAAACACCTTTTCTCCCTAGTACAAGCTCATATTCGGTTGATAATAGCGGAATAAATGCATTTATGCAATCTAAAACATTCCTCACTACAATTCTCCACTACTTGCTTAGATTAAGAAAGGCTCTGCATAAGCAGAGCCCTTCTAACATTTTCTTTCGAGGATTAACCTCTAGCCAGATTGTGGTAAATGTCAAACCCTTATAAAGCTCATAAGGCACTGCTCTCTGGCACAACACCTTACTTTGCCGCTTGGCAGACACTCAAGTTGCCTGTCTTTAATATTATATTACCTGTCATATGAAAATATGTCAATCCAAAATTCATGACTTCATAAAGAATTAACATTTTTCATTTGCATGCTTTTTCATCTCAATTATCTCGTGAATGTTGGTATTGTACAGCTTATACAAATCCGTATCCTTAC
>ENA-OORZ01000019-OORZ01000019.1-human-gut-metagenome-genome-assembly--contig:-NODE-19-length-49264-cov-5.771404_pt1 | contig 49264 bp, 39 predicted proteins | sample MGYA00241175_ERZ501208 | MGnify/ENA primary metagenome ERZ501208 (study PRJEB25962, sample SAMEA2042554) | human gut metagenome | biome: human gut; feature: human-associated habitat; material: faeces... | reverse complement strand
AGGTAAGAGATTTACCAAAACGACGTGGAGGGAAATAAAAACACGTTTTTGTTTGACGAGCTTTGGAATGTATTCAGTCTTATCAACATAGATAAAGTTCTCTAAAGTAAAGTCCACAAATGAGGCTGTTGAGCTGATATCTTTCATATGTATTATCTCCAAACCTACTTTGAACGTTATAGCCTGAAAAGGTATATCTTTGACTTTAATAGTGGTAATTCGTGAACAAAAAAAGCAGGTCCGTGTTTGTGGATGATAAATCTTAAGAAACAAAAATGCCCTCAAAAGAGGGCATTTTTAAGAAAAGCAATAATTACTTCAAACTTAAAGCTAAATCGTAAGTGCTCTTCATGAACTGGTGCTTCATGTTGTTGATGCACTCGATGATGTCATGGTGAACTAGTTCGCCACGCTCAACACCGATACAACGACCTGATTCGCCGCTCTTTAATAGCTCACAAGCATAAGCGCCCATACGTGATGCTAATACACGGTCAACAGCTGTTGGTGAACCACCACGCTGAATGTGACCTAGAACAGTAGCACGGGTCTCAAGACCTGTTAACTCTTCTAACTCTTTAGCCATCTGATGAACATCAGTCTGATTCTCGCATACAACCAGGATTGCATGACGCTTGCCTGAATCGATGCCTTTCTTGATGTCAGCATAAACCTGCTCTTTGTTCCACTGAACTTCTGGAACAAGAACTGCCTCAGTACCGCATGATACAGCTGCGCATACAGCTAAATCGCCACAGTGGTGACCCATAACTTCAACAACGCTGATACGCTTGTGTGAAGAACAGGTGTCACGTAACTTATCAATAGCTTCAACAGCTGTATTTAAAGCTGTATCGAAACCAATTGTAGCATCAGTACCAGCGATATCGTTATCGATAGTGCCTGGTAAACCAATGCAAGGGAAGCCTAACTCAGAAATTAACTTAGCGCCCATGTATGAGCCGTCACCACCGATAACTACTAGAGCATCGATGCCGTGTTTCTTCATAACTTCAACACTTTCCTGACGAACCTGAGGCTGCTTGAACTGTGGGAAACGAGCTGTACCTAAGAAAGTACCTCCACGGTTTAACAGATCAGATACTGAGTGGCTGTTTAACTGTACGAAATTACCTGAATGTAATCCAGAGTAACCATCACGTACACCTAAAACTTCCCAACCATATGATAAAGCTGTGCGAACTACAGCACGAATAGCTGCGTTCATGCCTGGTGCATCACCACCTGAGGTCAGAACACCAATTTTCTTGATTGCCATATTACACGTGTCCGTTATTTTTAAATTAAGCCTTTGCAGCTGCTTCGATAATAGCAGTGAAATCTGGAGCCTTTAATGAAGCACCACCAATTAAGCCACCATCGACATCTGGCTGTGCGAAGATGTCAGCAGCATTCTTAGCGTTGCATGAACCACCGTAAAGAATACGTACGCCGTCAGCAACTTCTGCATTGAAGGTCTTTAAGAACTCACGGATACCGTGGTGAACGTTCTGTGCGATTTCAGGAGTTGCAGTCTTACCAGTACCGATTGCCCAAATTGGCTCGTAAGCAATGATTGCATTCTTGAAAGCTTCGATACCGCATAAATCGATAACAGCCTTGATTTCTGCCTTGCAAACATCAAGAGTCTTACCTGCATCGTACTCAGCCTCTGACTCGCCGATGCATAATACTGGAGTTAAACCGTTATCCTGAGCAGCTTTGAACTTGCCAGCTACGATTTCATTTGACTCATTGTGGTAGCCACGACGCTCTGAGTGACCAACGATAGCGTAGGTGCAGCCGAATTCCTTTATCATCTCAGGTGAGTTCTCACCAGTGTAAGCACCCTTAGTGTGGATATCGCAGTCCTCTGAACCCCACTTTAAGCTTGAACCAGTTGCTAATGATTCAACCATACCAATGAAAATAGCAGGAGCACAAATTGCAACATCTACGTTTGCATTTTTGTCAGCTGGCTCTCTGAATGCCTTAATTAAATCAGTAACAGTTGACTTGGTACCGTTTAATTTCCAGTTACCCATTACAACAGGTTTTCTCATGATCCTATCCTCAATAAATACATTTTTTGATACAGCCGTTAGTGCTGTTCTGATTGAATATCACTTTCTTTTCAGCACACAAACTTTCGGTATTTTACTATAAAAAGCACATTTTGATCGCTTTTTTTTCTTGCAACCCAAAAAAGACAGCTCTTATTGCATAAGAATGCGATGTTTTATGTGAGCGTAAGCGTTTTATTATGGTGGCAAATTTTGGTGCAAATTTCTTTTGAGATATTAAGTGTTTAAAGTATTGTACAGCCAAATTTTCTGTGTATTCGGTTATGAAACTGTCATGTTGTACTTATGAGACTTTCTTCCTTAATATCTCAAATCTTCAGGAGTTAAAAAAGGGAACCATATATACAGGAAGGAAATGTATTCCATTAGCAAAAGCATAATCCTTAGTGTGGATAACGTATTTGTTCTTTACTCTTCTACTGAACTTTTCACAAAAGACTTCTAGTGATTTGTGTTGCCTGTAATTGCAAGACTTAACCTCAATAGGACTTATCTTGTCACCTTCAGAGATTTAAAAATCTACTTCATACAGATGATTAGAGGTTTCACTTTTCATAGTGTAATAGAAAAGTTTATAACCTTTTGAAACTAGCATTTGAGCTATAGTATTTTCGTAAACATAACCCAAATTAGCTTCAAGCTTATCTGAAAGCAATTAGTTATAAATTACATTCTCTGTGTATTTCATGTTGATAAAAGCAAGTGTAATGAAAAGTCCTGTATCTGAAAGAAACAATTTGTAGCGGCTGTCATCAGCAAAAAGACTTACTTCATCATTTTGATTCATTACTTTGTAGGCAATGTTAAGTTCATAGGAACTTAAAATATTTGGCAGTAACTTCTGAACACTAACAGATCTTGCTCCTTTCTTTACATTAGACAGGATAAAACAAGAGGCTTGGTTACGCAGGGGTTCAGGTATTGCCATGAATAACTTGTAAGCAAATCCTTTTCTCTTAATCTTTAAAAGTTCATCTTCATATTATTTTAGGATCTGTCTTTTTACACAGTTTACCTCTTCAAGGTTGTTTGTAATTGTATAAGTTCTGATAGCTTCAGGCATACCTCCTATTAACATGAAAAGGTTAAATTTTGCATTAAGTTTTGGGGTAGAGTCGTTCCTGACTCGTTTTTATCTTCTATGAGCTGTTTTATGGTATCAGCTGTGATTTCATCTCCAGTAGCCCATAAAAACTCTTCAAAATCTAAAGGTATTGGAGTGAGTTTTAACTCTTCACCTGGTATCAGAATATTTTGAAGGTTCTTCTTACGCTCAAGATATGAGCCTGTTTCTAGATATTTATATCTGCCATCTGCTACAAGATATTTGATAGCCTGTCTTGCTCGAGGAAAGTACTCAACCTCATCAAAAATAATGACTGAGTCATGTTCATAGAGTCTTACATGAGTAAACTGTTGCAGCTTTAGAAAAAAACAATCTAAATTCTGCATGTCATCAAACAAGCTTATGAGCTCTTTAGTTGCTGTTTCAAAGTCAATCAGAATGTAGGTTTAAATTCATTTTTAGCAAACTCTTTTACAAGCGTAGTTTTACCAACACCTTTAGCACCTTTAACTAAAAGAGCATTGCGATTGCTGTGTTTTCCTTGCCACTCTAAAAGAGACTTCTAACTCTTTCTTTTGAAAATGAATTTGTCTATTAAGTATCGACCTATAGTTAGCGATTATACTTAAATTCTGATTTAATTAGAAATATAAATGACACTAATCACCATTCATTAAAAAGTAAATACGCTGTTAACTACATAGCCTTTAGCACTTTTGCTTTTACTTAGTCTACTTGTAACTAAGAGCTGTCAGGCGAATTGATTATCAAAAGAACTATTCATATTCAGAAAAAGAAGCAATTCCTGAATAAGAAACAAACCGTTAGAATGTAAAGATGAGTTTTCTTCTTTATATTATTCACGGAGTGATGGGCGATCTTTTGAAAATCTAAACAGCATTAACAGCTGTATACATCTTTAACTGTAGTTAAACTGGAAAGAAGCTGCAAACTCAGCCATTCTTTGTTTACGCTCTTTCTCATTTTTAGCGATCTTTTCTTCAGCTTTCTGTCTTTCCTTCTTGTAATTGAACTCCTTGCAGTTATAGCGTCTAAGGTAATCAATGAGGCTATAACCTAAGACATACAGGGGGAGCATGATTACTTTTGGATTGTACTGGTTTGTTAGTACAGTTGATTGAGAGATGGTCTCAATAGCAGTAGTAGAGCAGTCACTTACTGCTTTCATTAACATAGAGATATTTGTAATCATCTCTAAGGCATTATTTAATGGAATGCTTTGGTAGCTCAAAAGAGTATTTACCATGTTATCGACTAATTGAGCTACTGATGCTGACACACTAAGAGAATGTTCTGATCCAAAAAAGATAGGAGTGTCATCTAAGGACAATTCATTTTCAAAGATAGACTTTGAAGCACAATGGGATGAATTTAAAAATATCTCTTTTAACTCTTGTTCAATTACTTGAGGATCGGTGTCATCATTATTTAATGAAGCATCGTGTCTAGAAACTGGAGCTAACTCATCTATAGCATCAGTATTTACAGGCTCTAAACTCTCAGAACCAAAATCTTGAGAATAAGCTTCACCGTGCAGAGCTTTTTTACCTTTTAAAAATTCTGCTTTTGAAGAATTCGATGAGGAGCTTAGTTCTTTATTATTAGCATAATAAAAAGCAGAGCTTGCAGTTGCTGAATCTAAAGATGCTTTAGATTCAGCAGAAATGATTCCTTGCTTTAAAGAATTGAGCTTATCCTCGTAAGTTTGCTGTTTAGATTGTCTTTCAAACTCTCGTTGAAATGCAACTAAACTGCTAGCATTGATAGCTCCTGCATTGATAGTGTTGGCTATAAGGTTGGTATTCGGTAAAAGCGTTGCTGTAGCTGCACTTGTAGCATTAGATGAAAGGGTTGATGCATTTACAGCACTGCTTTGCATAGAAAAAAACAGTTTTTTAGCAAGCGTACTGTCAGATGACAGTAAAATTGCCTGTACATTGCCCAAATTCAGTACATTTCCCATTTTTATAATTTCCCAAAAAATATGTTTTTTTAGGAAAGTGCAAGGATAGTGCCATTATTTAACTTTATGATCTTTAATAATATTTTTAATTTATAAGAAAAAGTGCCTGCCACTTCCTGCCAAAAATGGCAAAGACGAGGCAAATTTGAATTGACAATAATTTATAAAACTTTAAAAATAAAGCTTTCATATATCTATTATTGAATTACTCAATAAATAAAAAAGTTAACATCAACTTTATTACAACATTACAGATCTATAGATGTAGAGCACATATTCAAAGTTACCTATCTAGAAATTTGTAAGGTCAGGATTATTTACCTGTGTTTAAGACAGTAAGATTAGTGTTTTAGAACAAGACAGATTTAAATCTAAAAGTCGTTAACTTCAACTATAAAAAGATTATTCAGCTTTTCAACAGGAGCCTAGTTTTATGCGCGTTCTTAAGTTTGGCGGTACATCAGTTGCAAATGCTCAGAGATTTCAGGATGTAGCTGAAATTGCGCTTGATACTGCTAAGAGATCACAGACAGCTTTAGTTCTGTCTGCTCCAGCAAAGATCACCAATTTATTAGTAGCTTTGGTAGCACAGGGTGCTGCCGGTAAAGACGGAAGCGAAGAGTTCGCTCAGATCCGCGCTATTGTTGAACCAATTATTACAACCTTAGGCTCAAAGTACGAAAAGTTCGACACTGACAATATTTTAGGTGAATTCAACAAGACCATGGACATCTTAAAACAGCGTTTAGATGGTATGGTTTTATTAGGTGTATGTCCTGAACTTGTAATGGCATTCGTTGAAAGCCGTGGTGAGAGTTTCTCAATTCTAATCATGTCAGAGCTGTTAAAGGCTTTAGGCAAGAAAGTAAGAGTAATTGATCCTGTTCAGGTATTAGTAACAGAAGGCGGTATCATGGAGTCTTCTGTAAACATTGAGCTGTCAAGAGCACGTTATGTCGCTCTGCCTGATGACAAAGAAGCTATCACTTTAATGTCAGGCTTCTGTGGCGGTAATGCTCAAGGTCAGTTAGTACTGTTAGGCAGAAATGGTTCTGATTACTCAGCTGCATGTTTAGCTGCAATTTCAAATGCTGAGTGCTGTGAAATCTGGACAGACGTTGACGGTGTTTACAGCTGTGATCCAAGAGTAGTAGAAGGCGCAGTTCTTCTAAAGAAGATGTCATACGCTGAAGCTATGGAGTTATCTTACTTTGGTGCTAAGGTTCTACATCCTCGTACCATTGCTCCTATTGCACAGTTTGAGATCCCTTGCTTAATTAAGAACACCAAGAATCCAAAAGGTCCTGGCACCTTAATTTCTGAGGAAACTGATTTATCAGTACCAATTAAAGGTATTTCTGACTTAAAGAATGTTGCTCTAATCAATATCTCAGGTCCTGGTATGAAGGGTATGGTAGGTATGGCAGGTCGTCTGTTTACCGCTGTATCAAGAGCAGGCATTTCTATTACCTTAATTACTCAGTCATCATCTGAGTACTCAATTTCATTCTGCATCAGCCAGTCAGAACTTGCTAAGGCTAAGAAAGTAATCAATGCAGAATTTAAATTAGAGCTAAAAGATGGCTTATTAAATCCTGTTGAAATAAAGGAAGGTTGCGCAATTATCTCCGTTGTAGGCGATGGTATGCGCATGGTGCGCGGAATTTCAGGTAAATTCTTTAGAGCCTTAGCTGAGGCAAACGTAAACATCAGAGCAATTGCTCAGGGCTCATCTGAACGTTCAATCTCAGCTGTAATCTCACAAAAGAGAGTTACAGAGGCGGTAGCTTTTGCCCATACAGCTTTCTTTAATTCAAGACAGCGTATTGATGTTGTACTAATCGGTTGCGGTGGTGTAGGTGGTGAGCTTTTAGCTCAGATAAAGCGTCAGAGAACAGAATTGTCAGACAGTCACGGTATTGATATTCGTGTTGTAGGTATCGGTAACTCTAAGCACTTTATCTCAGATCCAAATTGTGTGGATTTAGAGAACTATAAAGATTTATTAGCTAAGAGCGATAAACCTACATTAACTCCAGAGGCAGCAGAGCAGTTAATTAAAGACGCTCATTTAATTAACCCTGTTTTAGTTGATTGCACCTCATCTGAAGAGTTAGCTCTTAAGTATGTTGATTTCATGAAAGCAGGTTACCATGTGGTAACACCTAGCAAGAAAGCTAACACCGGTTCCTATGAGTACTATCAGGAGTTAAGAAGAACAGCTCGTGCTCAGCACAGAAAGTTCTTATATGAAGCAAACGTAGGTGCTGGCCTTCCTGTAATCAATACTGTGCAGAATGAGTTAGCAGCAGGCGACAGACTTATTGACTTCTCAGGAATCTTATCAGGTACTCTTTCATACCTGTTTGGTTTAGTTGAAGATGGTATGACCTTATCAGAGGCAACTAAGATTGCTTATGAGAAGGGCTTTACTGAGCCAAATCCAAAAGACGATCTTGATGGTATGGATGTTGCAAGAAAACTGTTAATTCTAGCTCGTGAATGCGGTCTGAAGTTAGAGTTATCAGATGTTGATGTACAAGGAGCTGTTCCTTCTGAATACTTACAGGGCAATAATGCTTTGGAAGTTATCGAGAACATCAAGAAAGCTGATGCTTCATTTACATCTTTAGTTAAAAAAGCTAAAGCTGAAGGTAAGGTATTACGCTATGTCGGTTCTATTAAAGACGGTAAGTGCACCTGCTCTGTACAGGCAGTAGGTCCTGATCAGGCTTTATTCAAGGTTCGTGACGGTGAGAATGCTTTAGCATTCACCACAGCTTACTATCAGCCAATTCCATTAGTAATCAGAGGTTATGGTGCAGGTACTGCAGTAACTGCAGCAGGTGTGCTCTCTGATGTTTTACGTTTACAGAATTGGGCTCATGAGGATTAGAATTTAACCATGTCTAAGATTTTTAAAGCATATGCTCCTGCATCAGCTGCAAACCTGTCAGTAGGTTTTGATTTATTAGGTGCAGCTCTAAAGCCAATCGATGGAGCTTTATTAGGAGATGAAATTACCATCTCTGAAAACTCAGGAAAAGGTTGTGATGTTGCAGTGGTTGGTCGTTTTGCCCACAAACTGCCATCTGATCCTAAAAAGAACATCGTGTACGATGCATATTTAATGTACAAAGATGCCTTAGAGAAAAAAGGCTTAAAAGTTAAAGATGTGCACATGGAGTTATCTAAGAACCTTCCAGTGTGCTCAGGTTTAGGCTCATCAGCAGCTTCTGTGGTAGCTGCTGTAGTAGCTCTAGATGCTATTCATTCAGAAGCTTTAGGTCAGGAAGGCTGCCTTGAGCTTATGGGTAGACTTGAGGGAAAAATCTCAGGCTCTATTCATTACGATAATGTTGCTCCATGCTATTTCGGTGGTCTGCAGCTTATCGTTCAGGAAAATGGAGTGATATCTACCACTCTTCCTGATTTTGATAACTGGTACTGGGTATCATGTTTCCCTGGTATTAAAGTTTCAACTAATGCTGCTCGTCAAATTCTTCCAAAGGAATATTCACGTGCTGATGTGATTACCTTTGGTCGTCGTTTAGCTACCTTCGTACATGCCTGTCATGAGGGTAATGACAAGCTTGCAGCTTCCTGCTTAATCGACGTAATTGCAGAGCCATACAGAGCAAGCTTAATTCCTGGTTTTACTGATGCAAGAGAGCATGGTAAGACCTTGGGAGCTCTTGCAACCGGTATTTCAGGCTCAGGTTCATCTGTATTCTCAATCTTTGAAGACAAAGAAAAGGCAGAGCAGATGAAAGAATATCTTGAGAGAAACTTTATTGCCAACGAAGACGGATTCTGTCATATTTGTAAGATAGACAGACGTGGTGCCTATGCAGAAGCTTTAGAGGATTAGTAAATAAATTATGGAACTATACAATTTAAAAGATCATAACGAGAAGGTATCTTTTGCACAGGCAGTTGTAAAAGGTATTGGTAAAGATCAGGGCTTATTCTTCCCAGATCATATTGAGCCATTAGCTAATGTAGATGAGTTATTAGACCTACCATTAGTTGAGCGTTCTCAAAAGATTTTACGTCACTTAATCGGTGATGAGATCCCTGAATTAGAGAGCATTATTGCTGATGCTTTTACTTTTAAAGCTCCAATAGTAAAAGCTGATGAGAATGTATATGCCTTAGAGTTATTCCACGGTCCCACCTTAGCATTCAAAGACTTTGGTGCTCGCTTCATGGCTCGAGTCTTAGGCTCTATCCGTGGTGATAAGCATTTAACTATTTTAACTGCAACCTCAGGTGATACTGGTGCTGCAGTAGCTGCTGCTTTCTATGAGCAGAAGGGTATTGATGTTGTAGTTCTATATCCAAAAGGAAAGATTTCAGATCTTCAGGAAAAGTTAATTGCCACATTAGGCAAGAATATTAAAGCTGTCCAGGTTGATGGTATTTTTGATGAGTGCCAGGACATGGTAAAGACTGCCTTTGATGATGTTGAGTTTAAGGCTGCTGTAGGTCTTAACAGTGCCAACTCAATTAACATCAGCCGTTTATTAGCTCAGGTATCATACTATTTTGAGGCTGTGTCACAGCTGCCAAAAGAGAAGAGAAACAGTGTGGTATTCTCTGTTCCATGCGGTAACTTTGGTAACATCACCGCAGGTTTAATTGCTAAAGCCTTAGGTCTTAAGGCCCGTTTTGTGATCTCCTGCAATGCCAATGACACTGTACCACGTTACCTTCAGTCAGGTAAGTGGGATCCTCATGCAACAGTTGCAACACTGTCAAACGCAATGGATATCTCAAGACCTAACAACTGGCCACGTGTTGAGGCTCTGGTAAAGATGCAGAACTGGTCATTAAAGGATTTTGCATTCGGCTCAATGTCAGATGCTGAGACTGAAAAGACCATGCAGAACCTGTATAAAAAGACAGGCTATATTTTAGAGCCACACGCTGCTATTGCCTATCAGACCTTAGAGAACAATCTCAAAGATGGTGAGACCGGTATCTTCCTGGGAACAGCACATCCTGCCAAGTTCAAAGCTGATGTAGATAGAATTTTAGGTATTGATTTACCTCTGCCTAAGGCTTTAGAGGAGAAGGCTAAGTTAGCTTCACAGGCTGTTGAGTTACATGCTGACTACAATACTTTAAAAGCTTATGTTTTAAAGGAATTAAAGCTTAACTAGTTTAAGTTTATATCTTAAAACAAGTTTTCTAGTACAGTCTAGAAAAGAACAATTAAAGATCTTTCACTTAATTAAAAGGGGGAGATCTTTTTTTTTATGAAAGCCAGAAAGTAGCTCAGATCCAATAAGACAAATAAAGATCCGACCTTCCTTAGAAAGTCTAAAAAAACACTAAGTCTCAAGCAGTTATAAAATAGCTATGTTTGCAATGTTTTATCTCTCTTACGCTTATTAGCACCAAAGATCTTCATAACATAGCCATTAGAACTGTCTTGAACTTCAATATCATCACAGATGTAGCCAACTTCTCTAAGACCAGCAACAGCTTGTACAGCTTTGCAGAACCTATGTTTTTTCAAGACGGGCTTGTACTGTTCCTAATATGCAGTTCCATGAGTCAGAACGCTAAAAATGATGCGACACATTTTATGGGCTAGTGCAACATTCGACTTCTTTGTGCCACGTCTTTCTTTGAACCTTTGGAGAACCTCATGAAGGAAACCTTTCTTCATAAGAACGATGCCTGAAACAGCTTCAACCAGAAGAACCTTGAGATATTTATTGCCAGGAGTAGTTCTGCCAGAGTACTTCTTACCGGCAGACTCGTTATTACCAGGAGCAAGACCAATCCATTTACAGAAGCGTCTTATGGACGTGAATTGAGAGATGTCATCGCCTAATTCACAGATAATACCCATAGCAGTAATGTCTTTGATACCGGGAATGGAAGTAAGCAACTTCATAGGATGAGTGTAAGGTTTAAGCTTATCTCTCAGATTGGCTTCAGACTCTGCTATCTGTGCATCAAGGAATTTAATGTGTTCCATATTTTGTCTTATGGCAAACCAAACTTCACTTTCCATATCAGCCTGAAGGGCATCATAGATTTGCTGAGGTGTAGCCTTGAGCTTATCTTGTTTACAGGAGGTGATCTCAATAATGTGATTATAAAGAGTCTCTCCATGTTCACCATTGATTAGACAATCAATGATTTTAGTAGCCTTCTTACCACGAATATCACTGAATACACTAGAAGCTCTGCAACCAACCTGACACAATTGTTTGTGCATGATGTTAAGAAACCTTTTTCTCGATATTTTCAAGGTAAAGAAAGACCGCCATAGACATCGAAGCTGTCTGAATTCTTTTGCAGGAACAAATGAAGCTCGATAGGTTTCCTGTCTTGCAACCTCAGCTAAATGAATGGCGTCAGCTAAATCTGTTTTGCTACCTCTCTTATTTTTAACGTCACGAGCATTTACAACGACAATCTGTTTATTGGTAAAACCTACGTTTTCCAAAGACTCATATAAAGATTGCCAGTAAACACCTGTGGATTCCATGATAAGAACTTCAGCTTCTTTTGCCTTGCACCACGAAGCAAAAGCATCAAGTTCAGGTTTTGATGCGCCTGATCCCCTGTTCTCATTGAATAAACTGCTACTGCCGTACTCACAGTTCTGATAGGTTGCAACTATCAGATTAGAATGAACATCTATTCCTATGGCACTTCTGTGAAGAGCATGAAACGTAGCAAGGTTTTCACGCTTATTATGTGCTACACTCGTAGAGCCTCTTTTATAAAGGTAAGGTTGATTTGAAATTGATGATCTTTCTCCAAATAGGTGCCATAAGTAAACTTGAATTACATATTTACCAAAAGCAAATCTGTATCCTGTTTTTTTATGCGAAATCGTTGAAAGGTTTACAACGTCATCATGCTGTTGTACAGCGATAGCACCTGCCATAATTTTTTTACGGAGTCAGATGCTCTCAAAAAGCCACATGGAACGAGAAGGATCATCTATTTAAGAATAGGTGATTTTGATAAGAAGTGTGATTGAGCGAAGAATGCCACGCTTTCATTAGCTGTTGTGAACGAACTCTCCGCTCATGTTATTTTTTTACCTGATAAGTCTACAGAACGTCAAAATCCATTGTTAGGTAGCAGACGGAACCGCTTTAAATTTTATTCCAATGGAACTAAGTACTTTTTGTAATGTGTCAAAATAAGGTCTGTTTCCTTCTTTTAGGCTCTTATACAAACTTTCTCTGTTTAGCCCTGTTTTCTTTGCGATTCTTGTCATGCCTTTTGCCCTGGCAACAGTATCAAGAGCTTTAAGTAATTCATTAGGATCGTTTGACTCTAAGGCAATGTTTATATACTCAGCAATAACTTCCTCGTTATCCAAGAAGTTGGCTGCATCAAATATTTCTGACTTAATTTTTTTTGCCATTTTCTTCCTGCTCCTGTAATTTATAAATGCTAATTATTTTTTCTGTTTTAAGAATATCTTTTTCCTGATTTGACTTAGTTCCTCCATAGGCAACAACATAAATATTTGTTCCGTCGCAGAAATAGTAAATTCTGTATCCTGCACTAACTGCTATGCGCATTTCAAAAAATTTATGTATATTGCTTACGATAGGTTTGCTATCTCCAAAATTGCCATTTTTAGCCTGTTCCAGACGACTAATAATTCTGGCTTTAGCAATAGGATCTTTAAGTTTTTTTAACCATTTAGAAAAAGGTTCTAGCAATATTATTCTGTTCATAATATCTTATTGTAGCTTATGGGCTACATTTATTCAAATACATATTTGGTAATTTTCCAATTTGTTTTAACTGACCTATAACAGTTGATATTCTACGAAAGGGATTTTATCTGTAGCAAAGCTATTATGAATAGGTTGGGGAGTCAGTAAGATTATTATAACTTGAAGTAAATATTCCCATTCTAATGGAAATCAGTGCCGCAAAATATATGCAGCACACAACGTTACATTATTTTAGTTTGCCGCAGTAAGGAAGTAATTCTTCAATCTTAGCAACAATACGTTTCTGCTCTGATAGAGGAGGGAGAGCAAATAAGGAATTTACTATTTTTTCTTTTGATATATAGGGTTGGGCTCCACCCATAGCTTGTTCAATAAATGAGGATCTTCTTGCAAGTAAATAATAGAAGAGATATTTATTAAATACTCCGTTAAAACAAATGCAAGCACAACAAGCTTGGTTTGTAGTTGCAGGAATATTCAAAATTCCGAGTTTTCCAATAGTGGCTCCGTACATGGCAATGAGTACAGAGCCCACATGGTTTAATCTAACAGATGTTTTTTCTAAAGCAATATTTGTAATAACTTCTTGAATATTATCGATAAAAGAGTCATTCAAATCGCCTGTTTTTAGCCAAGGAATATCCCCTCCATAATATTCATTATTTAATCTTGAAGGGGTTGCCCCTGTTGCCCAAGAACCGATATCCCCAAGTCTAATCCATTTCCAAGATTTAGGAAGCTCAAATGATAACTCATTATCTGCTATTCCAAGTAAAGGTTTTTCTTTCTTAGTAACAGGTCGGAATAAAGCGTTATTGAGATCAGAGCTTAAAAAATGAATAATCAATCCAACACAGGCAGATCTGTAACGGGCTGTCTAAAGTAAGTGACAAGTTATATTCAAAGAGGTGAAACAAACCTTTAAACATTGTGTTTTCCGGAATTAGTATACTAATCATAATGGATAAAGGCTCATCTCAAAGATGGCTAATGAGTTATTAAACTAAGATGGAGGCTATGGTCTGCATTTTCAATGTAGACCATGCTACAAGGAAGGGAGCTAATTAGATTTTTTCAACAACCATAAAGAGCTTTAGTCAATTTCTTTGACGTCAGCTAATTTAATGTTGTTTAGATCCTAGTATAGCTATGACCATATTGATTTATGAATATCTATTTAATTACTATATCTTAAAAGATCAAAGCAAATAAACAATACTTTACTCGAGGTTGTAGCTTAGTAAAGTAGAAGATTGTACTTTAAGGTATGTGTAAGAAATGGATACTAAAGAAAAAGATGACAGCTTATTAGTATTTTCACTTCTGAAGAAAAACTATAACTACCTTTCATATGATGCACTAAGACGTCAAGTTATGCTTGGTACAAATTTGACGTTTGGTAAAACAATTAGTGCTCTTAATACTCTGATCGATCACAAAACACTGCAACATAATGACAGTATTCCTTTCTATTACAGAACTAATCCTCATTAGGAAAAGAAAAGTTTAAGAGATCTTTATGATCCTCTGATATTAAAAGATCCTGACATAAGTAATGCACTCAAAAGAATTTATGGTATCAGAGGATTATTGTTAGCTTTGAAGTATAGAGATAAGCAACCAAATTTCCTTTATCCAGTAAACAATGAACATTATAGTAAAATAGTTGATGAGTACTTAGATTTGTCTGATTATCTACTAAATATATTGGAAAGTAACTATAAAAATGAAAAATCAAGTTCAAGTTATTATGACAAAATGAAAAAAATGTTGGCCTTGTTTTAGAGTACATTGACAAAAAGGGTAAAGCTGGTATTGAAAAATTAATTGAAGAAGCTGAAGAAAATAATGACGATTCAGATTAGGAGCTAAGTTTAACGTGTTTAACGAAATAAAGGTCCGCAGTGCGGACCTTTTTTGTTGTGACCTAAAGTTAAACTTAGTCCTTAGGAACAGATGTGATCTTGTTAGCTGCAGCGGTGAATACAACATCAGATGAGCTGTTCAGAGCTGTTTCAGTTGAATCCTGAATTACGCCGATAATAAATCCAATACCTACAACCTGCATTGCGATATCATTTGAAATACCAAAGATTGAACAGGCAAGAGGGATCAGCATTAAAGAACCACCTGCAATACCTGAAGTACCACAAGCACAAACAACAGCTGCAACACACATTAAGAATGAAGTACCAAAGTTAACTTCAATGCCTAAGGTATTAACCGCAGCCATAGTCATAACCACGATTGTGACAGCAGCACCTGACATATTGATGGTGCAACCTAGAGGAATAGAAATTGAGTATGACTCACGTGGAACACCTAATCTTTCACATAAAGCGATGTTTACAGGAATGTTAGCAGCAGATGATCTTGTGAAGAAAGCTGTAATACCTGAATGTAAGATTGAGGTGATAACAAGAGGGTAAGGATTCTTAAAGGTTGTTAAGAATACTAATAGAGGGTTAATTACCAGAGCAATGATTAACATGGTTGCAACTAAGACGCATACTACATGAACATAGCTTAATAAGTTGGCAAAACCGCCTTCCTGTGTGCATGATGAGTAAACTAAGCCTAAAACGCCTAATGGAGCAAATCTGATTACGATTCTTACAACACCACTTACAATTGAAGCAAAGTCTGAAAGAACTGCTTTAGTAGCATCATTTGCTTTACGGAAGAGAATACCAAATAAGATACCCCATAATAAGATAGCAAGATAGTTACCTGAGATTAAAGCATTAACAGGATTGTCAACAGCTTTCTTAATGCAGCCTACTAACACAGTTGAAACATCCTGAGGTGTTTCTGCTACAGCCTGAGTTGCTAAAACTGAGAAGGTGCTTGGGAAAATTCTTGTCATGATTAAAGCAGTAGCTGCAGAGAGAGCCATTGCTAAAACATAAAGCACTAAAATTGGCTTTAATTTAGCATCTGCGCCCTGTTTGTGACGAGCGATGGAAGCTGATACTAAAACAAAGACAAGTAAAGGTGCAATTGCTTTTAAGCCTGAAACAAAGAGATCACCTAACATGGTGATAAAGCTTTGTCCCTGTGGAACTAGGTAAGCGAGGATAATACCAAAAATCATACCTAAAACAATTTGCATAATGAAAGGGATCCTGTTGAAGAATCTAAAGAAACTTCCATGTGGATCAACTGCGTGGATCATAATGAGCTCCAATATATAAATGATGTTTCTTGTAGCGGTTATTTGTAGCAGTTAATTAGAGCTGAAAGAAGGCAATACAGTCTTTAAGATAAATAAACTGTTAAACAAATAACAATTACAAAATGACGTTTTGAAAAATTTTGTTCATTATAAGTGATCGCCTTTTTTATTCACAAATGTACCAAAAAAATGTGACGGACAACAAAATTTGATTTTTACAAAATTCTTGTTGAATTTTGAATATAGTTAGCATATAGTTACGAACGTTAAATAATGATAACTTGGTTTAGTTGTAGACAATTTAAGTAAATCTACGATAACGAGTTTTAATTATAGATAATTCCGATTACTAGAAGCTAATAAAGGTTAGCTTAGTATTACGGCTGGCGAGAAAAATTTTTAACCTTTAACCACATAATAGTGAAGAATATGTCCACACTAGATAACATCAAAGATGGTCAGACTGTTGAAGTAGTAAAAGTTCACGGTGAAGGCTCATCATTACGAAGAAGACTGCTTGATATGGGTATTACACCTAATACCAAGGTAACATTTGTTAGAAGCGCTCCTTTAGGTGATCCTATTGAGCTGAATGTAAGAGGGTATTCTCTTACTATACGCAAGAGCGATGCTGCTTTAGTGGAGGTTATGTAATGTCCAAGAAAACATTTGCCTTAATTGGTAATCAGAACTGTGGTAAAACCACATTATTTAATGTTCTGACAGGTTCAAATCAATATGTAGGTAACTGGCCAGGCGTAACCGTAGATAAGGTTATCGGTAAAGTTTCATCAAAGGACTGGGACATCGTTGATCTTCCAGGTCTTTACTCATTATCACCATATTCACCTGAAGAAATCGTTTCACGTAATTTCTTGTTATCAGATGACTATGATGTAATTCTAAACATCGTTGATGCTTCACACTTAGACAGATCACTGTCATTAACTTTAGAAGTTGCAGCATTCAACAAGCCTATGGTTGTAGCTTTAAACATGATGGATATCGTAAAGAAAACCGGTATCACCATCGATGTTGAGAAGCTGTCTGAAAAGTTAGGCGTGAAAGTTGTTGATATTTCAGCATCAAACAAACAGGGTATTGATAAGTTAATTCAGGCTCTAGAGAGCGCAGAAGCTCCTAAAGTTAAGTCTTTCTTTGAAGATGTTTCAAATGTTGCAATTAACAACGTAGCTTCAAAGTTAGATTCATCTTTAAATGAAGGTGCGCGTACCTTTATTGCTACTGCTTTATTACAGAGCGACGAGATTTATTTAGAAGAATACAAAGATAAGCAGGACGTTTTATCTGAGGTGGCTCGTGGTTCTGCTGAAATTGAGCAGGCTTACAATGCAGATGCTCAGGCTTACTTCCCTAAGCGCCGTTACCAGGTAATCGAAGAGATCTTAAACAGCTGCAAGAAAGAAGTTAAATCAGCTTCTGCAATTACCGCTGCAATTGATAAGTTAGTTCTAAACAAGATCTTAGCTCTACCTATCTTCTTAATCGTTGTAAGTTTAGTTTACTTCGGTGCTATGTATTTCACCTCATATCTAGAGTTAATTCCATTTATTAACGATGATGGTGAAACAGAGTTTGCAACCATCACTGACTGGGTTAACGATAACCTGTTCGGCGGTTACGTAACCGATGCTGTTACTGCATTATGCGAGAGTGCAGGTGCTCCTGACTGGTTACAGTCATTAGCTGTTGACGGTGTTGTAGGTGGTGTAGGTGCTGTTTTAGGCTTCTTACCTCAGATTGCATTCTTATTCCTGTTCTTGTCATTCTTAGAGCAGTCAGGTTACATGACCCGTGTAGCATTCGTTCTGGACAGAATCTTCCGTCACTTTGGTCTGTCAGGTCGTAACTTCATTCCAATGGTTATCGCAACAGGTTGCGGTGTTCCAGCTTTGATGGCTAACAAGACCATTGATAACATCAATGAAAGACGTATTGGTCTGATCACTACTACCTTCATCCCATGTTCAGCAAAGTTACCTATCATGACTATGATCTTTGCTTCATGCTTTGATGGTGCCTGGTGGTTTGCTCCATTCGTATATGCAATCTCAATCTTCTCAATTGTTTGCACTGGTATCATCTTAAAGAAGAACAGTGCATTCAAAGAAGAGGTTTCTCCATTCGTTATGGAAATTCCTGATTACCACATGCCAACCATCGGTAATATCTTAAAGGCCGTTTACGAGCGTTGCAGAGCATTCGTAGTAAAGGCTGGTACAATCATCTTCACCGTTGTAGTAGTTGTATGGTTCTTAGCAAACTTCGGTTTCACTGACGGCTTTGGTATGGTTGAGAACGTAGATGACTCAATCTTAGCTGCTATCGGTGGGGCAATCTGTTTCTTATTTGTACCAGTAGGTTTCGGTTCATGGCAGGCTACAGTTGCTGTATTCAACGGTTTACTAGCTAAAGAGAATGTTGTAGGTACCTTAGCTGTTGTTCTTGGCTTAGATGGTGAGTTCGAAGGTGGTGAGTCAGATTTAACTGCTGCTTTAACTAATTACTTCTCACAGGTTTCAGGATTAACTCCAAGCCCAATGTTAATGAGCTTAGTTGGTTTAAGTTTCTTAAGCTTCAACCTGTGGTCAACTCCATGTGCTGCTGCATTAGGTGCTATGAAGAGACAGTTAGGTTCAACCAAGTGGTGGATCTTTGCAATCACTTATATGACTGTTTGGGCATACTGCTTAGCATTAGTAATCTTCCAGATCGGTGGTTTGATTACTGGTTTAGTTCCATTCAGCGTATTTACTGTTGCTGCTTTCATTGTTCTAGCTGCATTCTTATACATGCTGTTCAGACCAGATTCAAAGCCACAGACAGCTTTAAAGATTGCTTCAAAGACAATCTAATTAAAGTGATTTAAAAGAAAAGATAATCTCTAAAAAAGACAAGCGCTAAGCCTTAAAAAACTTAGCGCTTTTTTTTTATTTATGGCAATTTTTGTCACTTAATACCTTATTTAGAAAAACTAATACGTTATACTTTATATAAGAAAAAGCCCTTTTATAAATCAGGATCTACTAATGAGCAACAAACAATTCTTACCATTACCAACAAGTGTTGATAACTTTGCAGAGCTAATCACTACTAGCTGCTACTATGTTGATAAGACACCTTACTTAAAAGAAGTGTTTGCAGATATCACTACAGCAGATGATAAGTCTAAAGTTAAAGGCTCAAACGTACTGCTCTTTACAAGACCAAGACGTTTTGGCAAAACTTTGCTCATGAATATGTTTGAATCTTTCTTACAGATTAGTGGTAAAGAGCCAGGAAATATTACTAAGCACCTAAACTACTTTAAAGGAACAAAAATCTTAGAGGATCAAGATTTCTGTGACAAGTACATGGGGCAGTGTCCCGTTATCTCAATTACCTTAAAGGATGTTTGTGGAGATGATTTTGAAAGTGCCTATTTAAAATTAGCTGAAGTTGTTTCTAATAAGGCAAAGGAATTTAGTTTCTTAAAAGACAGCTCTTATTTAGATGAAAGTGATAAAGCTAAGTTTAATTTACTAATAGATGAGATATACCTAAAAAAGGCAGATAAACAAGCTATATCCTATGTAACATCAGCAATTAGCTCCCTAAGTTTAATGCTCTACAAGCACTTTAAGAAACAGGTTTATGTTTTAATTGATGAGTATGATGTGCCTTTAGCAAAAGCGCAGTCTTATGGCTACCATAAAGATATGGTAACTTTAATGACATCTTTTCTAGGTTTCTTAAAAGACTCACAAAAAGATCCTGAAACGAACAAACCTGTTGTAAAAAAAGTCATCTTAACAGGATGTTTAAAGGTAGCTAAGAACAGTATCTTTACAGGTGTTAATAACCTAAAGGTAAATACAGTCACCAATAAAATAGATAATTACACAGGTATGATTGGTTTTACCAAAGAAGAAACTCTAAAACTTTTAAAAGATTATGAGATGGAAGATTTCTCAGAGGTTGTTAGGAACAACTATGACGGATATAAGTTCTATGACAAAGAGATGTTCTGTCCATGGGATGTTTTAAATTTCGTAGAAGACAACTTTAATTTTAAACAGCAAGGACTTTTATCAGAAATAGAAGCAGAAAACTACTGGGCAAATTCAACCTCAAGTCCTGCTGTATATGAATATCTAGGATTCCTAACAGACAGTGACAACCAAAAGATGCAGGACTTAGTTGATGGTAATTCAATTAGTTTTGTCCTAAATGAATCCATGAACTATGACTGTTTATCAGAGCATGATCCTAATGATTTCTGGTCATTACTACTGCATACAGGATATTTAACTTTAGATTGGGAAAAGACTAAGAAAGACGAACTATCTAAAGATAATTCCTCTAACAAAGAAGTCTATGTAAGAATACCTAATTTAGAAATCAGAAAATGCTTTAAAAATGATATTCAAAAGAGATTTAGTTCTGTGTTTATAAAGCATAACCTACATAATAAGTTAGTTGATGCTTTGTCTTGCGGCAATCAAAAAGAAACTTATGACATCTTCTTTGACATGCTACAAAAATATGTCTCAATTAGAGATACAGCAACTAAAGCTCCTTTAGAGAACTACTATCATGGCTTTATAAATGGTATCTTCACAAGTTGCGAGAAACTCATATCAGAATACCATTCTAATTATGAGACAGGTAATGGTTATCCTGATATTACCTTTAAAGCAGAGCGTAATACCAAAGCTGTAATCATTGAGATTAAAGCTACCTCTAATGATGAGGATATGGATGAGCTTGCAACAAAAGCTTTATCTCAGATTGAAGAGAAGAACTACGCTTTACCATTTTTAAAGCAATCTAAAATTACAGATATCTATGCTTATGGCTTGGTATTCTGTAAAAAAGATTGCCTTGTAGTTTGTAAAAAACTTAAGTAGTAGCAAGAGTCAAAAGTATAAGAACTAGGATCCTCATCATGAGCAACAAACAATTCTTACCATTACCAACAAGTGTTGATAACTTTGCAGAGTTAATCACTACTAGCTGCTACTATGTTGATAAGACACCTTACTTAAAAGAAGTGTTTGCAGATATCACTACAGCAGATGATAAGTCTAAAGTTAAAGGCTCAAACGTACTGCTCTTTACAAGACCAAGACGTTTTGGCAAAACTTTGCTCATGAATATGTTTGAATCTTTCTTACAGATTAGTGGTAAAGAGCCAGGAAATATTACTAAGCACCTAAACTACTTTAAAGGAACAAAAATCTTAGAGGATCAAGATTTCTGTGACAAGTACATGGGGCAGTGTCCCGTTATCTCAATTACCTTAAAGGATGTTTGTGGAGATGATTTTGAAAGTGCCTATTTAAAATTAGCTGAAGTTGTTTCTAATAAGGCAAAGGAATTTAGTTTCTTAAAAGACAGCTCTTATTTAGATGAAAGTGATAAAGCTAAGTTTAATTTACTAATAGATGAGATATACCTAAAAAAGGCAGATAAACAAGCTATATCCTATGTAACATCAGCAATTAGCTCCCTAAGTTTAATGCTCTACAAGCACTTTAAGAAACAGGTTTATGTTTTAATTGATGAGTATGATGTGCCTTTAGCAAAAGCGCAGTCTTATGGCTACCATAAAGATATGGTAACTTTAATGACATCTTTTCTAGGTTTCTTAAAAGACTCACAAAAAGATCCTGAAACGAACAAACCTGTTGTAAAAAAAGTCATCTTAACAGGATGTTTAAAGGTAGCTAAGAACAGTATCTTTACAGGTGTTAATAACCTAAAGGTAAATACAGTCACCAATAAAATAGATAATTACACAGGTATGATTGGTTTTACCAAAGAAGAAACTCTAAAACTTTTAAAAGATTATGAGATGGAAGATTTCTCAGAGGTTGTTAGGAACAACTATGACGGATATAAGTTCTATGACAAAGAGATGTTCTGTCCATGGGATGTTTTAAATTTCGTAGAAGACAACTTTAATTTTAAACAGCAAGGACTTTTATCAGAAATAGAAGCAGAAAACTACTGGGCAAATTCAACCTCAAGTCCTGCTGTATATGAATATCTAGGATTCCTAACAGACAGTGACAACCAAAAGATGCAGGACTTAGTTGATGGTAATTCAATTAGTTTTGTCCTAAATGAATCCATGAACTATGACTGTTTATCAGAGCATGATCCTAATGATTTCTGGTCATTACTACTGCATACAGGATATTTAACTTTAGATTGGGAAAAGACTAAGAAAGACGAACTATCTAAAGATAATTCCTCTAACAAAGAAGTCTATGTAAGAATACCTAATTTAGAAATCAGAAAATGCTTTAAAAATGATATTCAAAAGAGATTTGATGACGTTATAAAAAAAGACAACCTAGCTTTAAACATTGCCAATGCTTTATTAGAAGGTAATGTTGATTTTGTACAAGATAAGTTAGGACCATTATTACGTTCTTTCGTCTCAATCAGAGATACAGCAACTAGAGCACCTCACGAGAACTACTACCATGGATTCTTAAACGGTATCTTTACTAACTGTAAAGATAATCTAGGAGAATATCATTCTAACTTTGAATCTGGTGATGGATATCCTGATATTCTCTTTAAAGATATTGACTGTAGAAAGGTAGCAATCATTGAGATTAAATCAGCATCTATAGGTTCTGATATTGAAACTTTAAGTGAAAAAGCTATATCACAGATTATAGATAAGAACTACGCTGAGCCTTTGATGTCTAATAAGACTGTTAAACACATCCATGGCTATGGTATTGCTTTTGCAGGAAAGAGTTGCTTTATCTCAGTAAAAAAGATAAAGTAATTGTTTATATAAGGATCATCTCCATGCTACAAGTGTAGATTGAGATGCTTAGTCATAATTGTGTGCATGATCTTGCAGGCTTTCTTATATCTCAAAAAGAAAAAACGGACTTAGTAAAGCCTTAAGCTTGCACCTTGTCAACAACAATCACATCGCTTGATTCAAAAGGATCTTCTTTTTTGTAGCGACTTATGATGTACTCAACTTCATCAGTTGTGCACGCTGTAAGAGATTTTATAAGATCAGAGCCTACTAAATGTTCTTCCCTTAAGTTATCTAATCTCTTGATAAAATCAAATCCCCTTTTGGCAACACCAAATTGCTTGCCTACCATTCTTACATTAACTCTACACTCACCAAGATCTTTTAATGCTTGTAACTCCATATCCATACCCTTTACAAGCTTTGCATGACATGCGATTTCGAGCAAGATCACAAGATAAGCTTTAGCTTTTGAATGGATTGCAACCTCCGCGTTGTTTCCCATGATAGAGTATCTTATTTTGTCGGCAAACAACCCCTCAATATGCTCATAGATGGTTGAATCTTTTGCAATCTTATCTTCAGCTACATCTCTTAAAAACTCATACATTACCATGGTTAAGATAGGAGAAAGATTAGTCTTCTCTAAGATCTCTTGCAACTGCAAGGCACAGTAATATGGATCATGCTTATCATTTGGATTTTTCTTTGGAGCTTTGAGCATTTTTTAATCCGTAATCATGGTAAATCTTTATGAAATATTATAGGTAAACAAAGACTAAAAAAACAGAGCCCTTATTGATAGTATGAACTCTGTTTTTATAAGCTAGGATCTAGAAAAGCTCTAAAAGAGAAACTCTTTTAGTTAAGAGAACTAATTATCTTTATGTAAAGAGATAATGTAAGCGACCTCATCTACTAAGATCTTTGCAAAGCCAGGACCATAAGTTGCAGCACTTGAAAACATGTTGCAAGCTGAACTTGCGTTCTTAATGTAGTCTTTACCGCGCTCTGTTATCTTGATGTTAGCAGGATCAGTATGAATATCAATTGTAAGCTTGTCCTTGACTAATGTAGGTACTAAATCAGCTTTAATTCCTTCAACTAATTTTGCATTATCTAAGACCTGAAAAGCAGCAATTACAAGACTGGTTACGGGGAATGGCTTTGGAGGCATCTCACTTGGATAAAGGTTATGTAATGAATGCTGTTTTTCGTTACATAGCACAGCTACAAACTGAGAGAAAGTCTTATCCTTTGGAGCTTTACCATCTTCAATAAATTTTAAAATTTCTGCACAGGATAAACCTACAGTCGCTGCAAATGGCATATTATTTTGCATTACAGCCATCAATTGCTGTGCGCAACCATATGGAGTAGCTTCTGCTACAGCTTTTTTAGCTCTCTTTAATTTAATCTCATTTTCTACACTTTTCTTTGACATAACGTGTCCTTATATTGTCGATAGTATATATTATTACAATATTGAATCAATTATTCATCTTGCTGTAAAAGATCTTCTAGTTTAGTAAGAATTCGATTAGCATCGCAGTCTATTTTGTCGCAGAAGTCTTTCATTAGCTTTTTAGTAGCTTCCTGAGCTTTATGTAACATTCCTTTATTAAATACTTGTTCATCACCAAAGCACATCTCCATGTACTCTTGTGCAGAAGCATGGGCGGACAGTTTTGAGGATTTTATCTGCAGATTAGTATTAGCGTCTTCATTTGAAACATCTATGAAGTCAATAGAAATTCCACCTACTAATGGATAAATTGATGCCACCTGCAGAACAGTAAAATAGATGATCCTTGAGATTGTATCTATCTCAGTTTTGTTAAGACCGGGCTCATCGATTAATTGTCTTGTAAAATCTCTAAAATCATTTTTTATGTGAGACTTTGTGCTCCAAACTCCATTAGCAATATTTAATATCAAACTTAAAAGAGCCATTGAAAATGACATGCAATAATTTTCATCTTTTTCTATTGCTTCTTTTATTCCCTGAGCATACTCCAAATCTTGTTCAAATTTGGCTTTTATTGCTTCATATTGATTTTTGAGATCAAGTTTTTCCATCATATATTCCTAGTAAGCTTAATTACCTGTTTTTATAACACACCTTCAGGAATGACTCCTTTCATAAAATTATAATCATGAACTATTTTCTTAATGTTATTCTCAAGAAGACTTTCAACAGCTTTGATAATTTGCAGATTTTGCTCAGCACCTGAATATGCTCTCTTAATCTCGTCAATATCTTCACATAAGACTTTTGCTTCATCATTAAGAGATAATTTCGCTGGCTTTATGACTATGCTCAAATTAACATCGAATATCTGAACTTGGTCTATATCTTTATTGGTGATAAAAATACTTTCTAGCAAAAACAGTTGAGTTAGATTTAACAATATAAGGTTGTAAAAAAACTTTGATTCTTTTTTTTAAATTCCTCGTTCTAATATTTTCACCACCAAAATCTTTTAAACACTGTTTAATCTTGTCAAAAAATTTTTCTTTTATATCAGCTTGTGTTTTCCAAGTTTTGTTTTTGATATTGCTCAACAATTCGCAGGTACTAACAGCATAAGTAGCCCAAAAAGCATGAGCTTCTAAAATCTTAGCTTTTATTTGTTTAAAATCTTCAATCTGTTTACTTAAGCGACCTAACACTCTATTTTCCATAGCTCTAATATCATCTACCATGTCTGGATCAGACATCAATATTAGAGACAGCTCCACGCATACTGTTTACATCAAAAATTTCAATTTTACGGTTACCTTTTGACATGATATAAAACCAGTTTTGTGCTTTTCTCTTGCACGTTGAATTATATAAAACATTAGAATTCTTCTAGCTCTTCCATAAAAGTATCGCAAACATCTAAGAGCTTATCTTTATATTCAGGATCTTTAGGATTGAGCTTATCTGGCAGAGAATCAACAAACTTACCATCAAGTGTAAAATCATTACCTTCTTCAGTAATACGTAATCTTGAAGGTTTAATCACCAGATGAAGGTTGTCATTTTTTTCATCAAAGTTTCTAAAATCGATACTAATAACATCGACTAGTTCCAGTCTTGAAAGTATCTGCAAAGCAATGATGTAGAGATCAAAAGCAACTTTATCTTTTGAAATATCTGCAATTGGATCAAAGCTAAATGGCTCTGTATATGCTTTAACGAAATTAAAGAAATCTACTTTAATGCTATCTTTTGTTTTCCACTTTCCTTTATGCAAGTTTTTAAAGAGTGTGCTTAAACTTGCCCCTAGAATCAGTGCATAATTTTCATTTTTTGAAAAAGTATCAACTAAAGCTCTAACATAAGATTCTTCATTTTCGAGCTGAGAAAATATCTTTTTTGAATATACTTTATCGAGTTGTTCAAACGGATCTAGCATATAAGCTATTTCCCCTTTTAGAAAATTCTGACATTGAATTCCTTTTAAAGAATGAAAACAATTACTATTATTGAACTACCAACTACTTAATCTTTAAGTAGCGGTTATCATAGACATCCAAAATAACTGTTATAACCTCTCCAAGCAATGTGCTTAGCTTATCTAATCTTTTTGAATAATCTCCTATTTCTTGAATGAACTTGAAATCATTTAAGAATGCATCTGCGTGATCTGTCAAACATATCTTTGATGATTTAACTGTGATATTCATATTGCTAGGAGATGAATTGAATACATCAGTAAATTTAATGGTTACACCTTGCAACATAAACCCTTGCTCTGCTAGTTGTAACACAAGATAGGCACTGCTTTTTACAAGTTCTGAATCTAAAGAAAGATCTGTTGATTCTGGTAAAACATCTATTTTTCCCTTTATATATGAAAAATATTCAACGATTAATTTCTTTAAACTGTCCACAATGAGCTTATCTTTTTTGATGAGTCCACTTTCTAAACCTAAAAGAAAAAATGCCAGCACGTTGCAGTAAATAAAAGCTAAGTTTTTATTCGAAGAAAACATCTTTTCAAGATGCAAAGCATATTTTAGCTCGTCTGTTAGCTTGTCACCTTGTTTTGAGGGTGATTCATCAGCATAATAATCTTCAAGGTAATCCTGATCAAATATATTCATTTTTATAATCTCATCAATCGTTCAACCTTAATCTTAACAAAGATAAAATCAATTTAAAAAGAGGAGAGGATTATTTTGTGATAGATCATAAGGTTATGGGCAAAAAAAATGGGGAGCTTACAAAGAATGTGATTGACAAGAACTCAATTTGATAAGAGTAAATTACGTCTTACTGAAATGTCTTCAAAAAAGCGGAGATTTTGATAAAATCTTTCAAAATTTGTATGTATATCAAATTTTTTAATTTTCAAACACTTATAATACTTGTCATAGATTTCAAATCTGAACAGATCAAACAAACATAAGGAATGTAGCGGTATTAAGAGCGATCTTAATACCGTTTTTCTTTTTAGGCTTTAAAACCTAATGTTACCCTGTCGCGCCCTTCAAGATCTTTTATTGTAGCTACCTTTTGATAGCCCTCATTTTTAAAGATCTCCTGAACACTTGGTCCTTGTAAATAACCATGCTCTAAAAGGAGAGGTGCATTTTCTAAAAGATAATCTTTTGCTTTTGACGCGATAGTTCTAATGTCATCTAAGCCATCAGGTCCAGAAGTTAATGCTGTAACAGGTTCAAAAGGAAGTGAAGATGCTTTTAAATGAGCGTCATTGTTCTCTATATAAGGAGGATTTGAAACTATCATTGAGAACTTTAAAGTTTTATCTATAGCACTAAACCAGTCAGACTCTATAAATTCAACCTCAAGATTTAAGTTTTTGGCGTTCTCCTGAGCAACCTCTAAAGCCCCATGAGAAAAATCACAGGCATAAGCTTTGATGTTGTCTTTAAGCTCAGACTTTAAAGCTAAGATGATGGCGCCTGATCCTGTTCCCATATCAAGAATATTACCAGATGGTCTGCATTCTAAAGCTGACTGTACCAAAGTTTCGGTATCAGGTCGCGGGATCAGAGTATGCTCATTTACCTTTAACTTTAAGCCCCAAAATTCTTTGTAACCTAAGATATAAGCTACAGGATAACCTTTAGCTCTTTTTTCAATTAAAGCATTGAATTTAACTAAAAGAGAGTCATCTAATAACTCGTCATCATGAGTAATTAACTGAACTTTGGTGTAGTGTGTAAGATAAGAGAGGATTAAAGAGGCATCTAAGGATGAACTCTCAATGGAAGCGGCGCTAAGAGTTGCCCTAGCGCCTTTTAAAACCATAGCGATACTTAGCACTAGAGAGCGCCTTGTGATGCCATCTGAGCTAACTGCTCAGCCTTAAACTCTTCGATAACTGGCTTTAAGATAAGATCAAGATTACCTGATAAAACCTCATCTAGTCTGTATACAGTAAGATTGATTCTATGATCTGTAATACGGCTCTGTGGGAAGTTATAGGTTCTGATTCTGTCTGATCTGTCACCTGAGGATAAGATGCTGTGACGCATCTCAGTTGCCTGAGCATTACGCTTATCTTCTTCTAACTGAGCTAAACGAGAATATAAAACTTCCATTGCACGAGCTCTGTTCTGATGCTGTGAACGCTCATCCTGACACTCAACTACAATACCAGTTGGTAAGTGAGTAATACGGATTGCTGAATCGGTCTTGTTAATATGCTGACCACCGGCACCTGATGAACGATAAGTATCAATTCTCAAATCGGCTGGATTGATAACAGGAGCTTCAGCAGGTGGAATTTCAGGCAATACCATCACTGTACATGCTGAAGTATGAACACGGCCCTGAGTTTCAGTTACAGGGACACGCTGTACACGATGACCGCCTGACTCAAACTTCATATAACCGTAAGCGCCTTCACCTGAAAGTTTGGCGATAAGCTCTTTATAACCGCCCATTTCACCTTCAGACTCTGAAACAATCTCTAACTGCCACCCCTTTGCATCAACATAGTGTGAGTACATCTTAAAGAGGTCGCCTGCAAATAAAGCAGCTTCGTCACCGCCTGTACCGGCACGGATTTCTAAGAAGCAGTTGCAATCATCTCTCTTGTCATGAGGTAACAGTAATAACTGTAATTCATGCTCTAACTTTGCAACTTTTTCCTGAGTAGGGCCAATTTCTTCCTCAGCCATAGCCTTCATATCAGGATCATCACCCTTTAACATCTCTTCCATCTCTTTGAGATCATCTGATGCTGTGGTGTATTCTTTAAATGAGGTTACAGTTACTTGTAATTGTGAATATTCACGGTTTAATTCGCGGAATTTATCCTGATCGGCAATAATATCAGGCTGGCTTAATAACTGCTCAACTTCCTGATGGCGCTCTACTAGAGCTTCTAATTTACGTAAAATAGACTCTTGCATAATTACTTTTCAACGTTAAAAAATTTTGGAGCTATTGTAGCAAATTTAAGATTTTTTTAAAGGCTGTAAGCGATTTTAAGGCGCTTTAGGATGAGTTGAAATGATGAACTAAAAAGGATGAACAGCAACTTTAGGTAATTACCGCAAATGTTGCTGTTCATGTGTCGACTGAAATAAATTTATAATCTTGAGTTAAAGCTAAAACTAGTCTTCCTGCTTTTCGTTTAACTTCTTGCGCAGAATATCAGCATAATCCTTTACTATATTCTCAGGTACATAACCTACAACAGTAAACAATGGATAGCCATCTACCTTAACTTCAACTACAGGCTCGGTTACATTGCGCTCTACAGGATTTGGTAAATAAGTATAAGTATGTACCTTTACGTAGTGGTATGAAACGAAACCTTCAAAGTTTGAAACGCTGTAACCTGTTAAAGATACATAAACTAAATCTACAACCTGATCGATAGTAAGCTCAGGATAGGTGTACTTAGACTTTCCAAAATCCTCTTTTTGTTCTTCTATCTGTAGAGTATCTGCACTCTTTCCTTCTTCAGATTTAGGAGCCTCATTTACTTTATCGAAGGCTTTAATAATTCCCTTTAATGCATCTAATGCCTCTTCAGTGGTTAAAGTCTTTTGCTTGTTGAAAACATTTGTTCCGTCAATATCAACCTTTATACGCTGAACATGGTGGTGACCGTCTTCAGTTGCATTTGGAAGTCTTTTTCTCTGAGAAATCAGTTTTACTAAATGTCCATCAATAATAGAAACGATGTGGGCATAAGTTGGGGTTCCGGTGCTTAAATTAAAAAATGCCTCTTTAAAATTGGAACGATCCATTTGATCCTCCTTAATCTAATTGCTTGTCTTATTGCTTAGCAATAATCTTTTCAAATGTTTATATCGTATCTTCAAATCGTGTTTAACAGATTTTTTCACAATTTAATTTTGTGTTAAAACCGTGTAAATTTACGTTTTGCGTATTGAAACATAAGAAAAAGAATTTAAGTATAAGATAGATCACAAGATTTTCATTAGAAGAGAGATTTTTTGCAAATAATTTGACGTCCTGAACAAAAATCTTGTAAACAAAGAGAGAGTTAAAGCTGAGATTGGCTTTTCATAATTCTGAACAAGTATACTATTCTTGAATTGCAAAAATGCCTAAAACAAGGTGTTGACTATTGCTATAATTTTGCAACTTGTAAGTCTCTGCCTTATATAAACAAGGTTTAAGAAAGTCTTGATAACTGTATAAATCTACTCCTCGTCGTCTTCATAAAAGCTATCATCGAAGTCTTCAGCATCATAACCATACTGCTTTACCGTTCCTACACTTTTGATACACTTTTAATGATTTATCTTTTTCTGCTTTTGAAACATGAATAACAAAATACCAGTCATCACCAAAATCATAATGAAAATAAAACCTTGTTCCCTTTTCCGGATTTAGGTGAGTTAATGGTCTGTGAATATCATATTCGCCAAAATCATGAGCTGGATCTTCATATTCTATTTCTTCAGTACAATTTTCAGTCTTATCTGAGGAATTTGTTTCCTCAGTATCTTCAGCACTGTCTTCCCAAAAGTCATAGGGACAGTAATCTTCACCTAAACTATAGGTAATAATTCCCTCTACATTTCTTAGCTTTGTTCTAAATTCATAACAAATGCTCAAAGTCAAAATCAAATGCATTCAAAATATCGCCAGCTAGCTCATCGAACTCACTACTTCCATCTACTTGTAACGTTCTGTAACAAGTTCTAGCCATTCCCTAAGGATATATTTTTAAGGTATAAAGCACGTTTTCCCTTTTGATTTTGTTATAGCTTATTTATAAATTCAAAAGGATAACGTTACAAGCGCTATCCTCAACTTTGAAAGTAAATGATTATTATTCACCTGCAGCAGCTTCAATCAGATCATCAAGATCATTTTGAACCTGTACTAACTCAGCTTTTTTCTGCATTACACTGGCATCATCAGGAGTAGAAGCTGCCTTTTCTTTTGAAGCTCGTACTTTAGCAATTTTTTCTTGTAATGTCTTTGATAAAGCCTGTTTTTGCTTTAAGGAAGCTTCAACTTCATCTAACTTATTTGTAAGAGCATCTAACTCTTTTAGCTTTGCTTCGCGGTTATTAATAAGCTCTGCTCTCTTTTGTCCTAAAGCAATGACTCTTTCTGATAATTCATGCTGTTCCTGAGCCAAATCATGAATTTCCTGTTTTTTCTGTTCAGAGCGCTGTGAATATGAACCTGATACTACACAGCCTAATTTATCTAACATACCAGGATCGGTAATTTTAGGATCGCACTCTTCAGGTGTCATTGTGCAGGCAGTAAGCATTAATGGCACAGTACACATTAAGATTATTTTCTTCATAATAACTCCGTCAATGAGCACTAAATTTAGTGCTCATGAGTATAAAACTGTTATCTACAAGCTTTTAATTTTGCTATTTTATTAAGCTGTAGTAATTCCGTTAACTTTGTTCTTTACAGCCAAAGTCTTCTCTGAGTAGTCTGCGATAGCACCTTCAAGTGCATTGATACTCTCATTGGTCTTAGCAATTTCCTCTTCAAGAGACTTTTGCTTTTTAAGAGCATTATCTGTATCAATAGCTCCAACTCCACCCTTGCCGTCTTTTAGACCTTGCAGGGCATCAGTCTGAGCTTGTAAGTTCTCCTTATCAGCATTTAAACGCTCCTGCATATAAGCTAGGTTCTTTGACATTTCATCAGCCTTTTTCTCAAGATCTGCTTTGGTCTTAGTACCATCTTTAATGCCATTTTCAATCTGTTGAATCTCAGCTTCATCTGAAGCTAAAGTTTCATTAACAGATGCTTGCAAGCTCTGCGTACTCTTTAAAGAGTCCTGAACCTTAGCTTTAGTTGCATCTAACTGATCCTCAAGATTTGAGTAATTAGCACGTAATTTATCGAGCATGTAGTTACCAGTCATACCTACAGCACAGCCAGCTGCGGCAGCAGCAAGACATAATGCTTTTTTATCTTTCTTTAAAAGTAAGCATGAAAGACCTGCTAAAGCAGCACCACCTGCGCAGGCAACAGCACCTGATTTTGAGAAGAATGAAGGCTCATCCTTCTTTAATTCTGGATTTACATTAGAGTCGCTTCCACCTAATGAAAACCCACCTGAGCTTGAACAGCCAGTGCCAGCTAAGGCTAAAGAAATTGCAACAGCTGCTGCTGTAAATTTGGTTTTAAATGACATATTGTTTTCCTTTGTTTGACCATTTGTTTTGTGCATTTTAATTGATGAATGCTATCTGTGAATATTCATTGGAAACTCATATTTCTTACCTGTATTAGACTTACTCTCAGAGTATGTTGAGATACACTCAGAGTTTCCATCCTTACCCTCTTTACATACTACTGTAGGCATTTCATAGCTTGAGCCATCAGTGCACTTTGCAACAGACTGACTGTTGATGTTAAAAGAACCTGACTTTAAGCCTCCAGTTACTTTACCGGTACATTTAATGCCGTTTTTCTGAGTGATGGTCGCAGTACCCTTACCATCTTTAAAATCATACTGAAGCTGTAAAGGCTTATTGGTATTTCTGTCAACGATTGGAGAATTTACTTTCCATGTTCCATCAAAGTTGCCAATATCTCCACTTTGTAAGTCTTTATTAGAAATTGAAGGACCATCTTCATGTAACTGAGGGGTCACTACTGTCTGATTGTTATCGGTTGCCGGCGCTACATTATCCTTGTCACTCAATTTTGGTGGATTTACACCATCTTGATTGTCAGAAGGTGAGGTGTTCTCTTCTGTATCAGGAGCTTTTTGATTATCATCTGCTGTATTGTTATCAGTAGTCTCTGGTGTTGTACTCTCATCCTGTGGCAATGCATTCTCATTAGGACCCATAGATGCTTTGTCTCCCGTTCCATCTAGAACTACCCCATCATCAACGCTACCGTTCTTTACGACACCATCTGTTGTAATATCTGGTAACTTAGTCTCAAAGCCATCTGTGGACAGACCAAAATTATCACCGCGAATATCTGGTATTGGCAATGACAAATTGTATTTAGGATCTAAAGATGAATCTGGGAACACCTTAAATAAAGGCAAGCCTCTTGCAAAGAAGAACCACCATAAGATGTATAGCAGCAAAGGTAATAAAAGTAACAGTAATAAAAGACCTAACAGCCAGCACCACTTGTGACTTCTTGTAACTGCAGCAGTGGTAGCTGCAGTTGCAGCAGCTGTAGTGGCAGCTCCTGAGATGTTGGTTGTTGCAGCAGTTGCTCCCAGAGCAGTTTTATGAGGAGCAAAATTGCCTACAGGTTTTAGACCGTCAAAAGGGCTGCCTGTAAGTTTGCTTCCAGCATTTAAAAAGCCCCAGAAGGTAATTACAGGCTCACCGTTTACAATATAGATACAGCTCTCATCAGGATAATGTATTGCAGGGAGTACAATGTTTGCTTTGTTATTACCGGTTAAAAAATGAGCAAATAACTTATCATTTGAGGATAATGAACGGGCCTCTAAGTTATAGCCAAAGTTTAAAAACTTCTCTTCTAACTCTTCAAATTTCTTTAAAGCTCTAGCTTTTTCATCACGACTTGCAGCATTCCATGACACTACCTCATAGTCACCATCAGCTCTGTTTGACTGAAATGGAACAAACCAGTCTACATGAGTACCATCAGATGAGAAACGAGGTGTTGCAAGACAACGGGCATAGTGTTCACCTAAAATTGATGAATTCTCAATTGAAGCACGGAAGGCATCAGCTCTTTGCCATACTAAAACACCGTCTTCACCAATGGCCTGGTAATTTCTTAAATCACCACTGTTTAATAATCTTGTTGCCATGAAATATATCCTTTTGTATTACACAGTGCTCTTACTGGGTATTTTATTCTTCAAAAACTTTTATTCTTCACAAACTTTCTTTAAAGAAGCCCCTGCTTCTTTTAAAACTGATTCAATCTGAACTGCATCTTTAGGCTTAAAAACCTTTCCTCCAGTGTTTCTGGCAATACAGGCTGCGCTGTCAATATCATCTCCAATTAAGATGGTATGGATCTTAAGTTTAGGCTGACGCTTATGGATCTTTTTAGCTACATAACAAACATCCATCTGTTCAGTAAATGAACAGGTATCCTCTCCATCTGAAATTAAGATACCAACTGCATCAGAATTTACACCGTCTAAAGTCTTTGACAGTTCATTCAAACCGTTTACTAATGGTGTTTTACCATCATAAGAATAAGGATTAACGTTATTGATAGCGTTAATTAAAGCGCCTCTGCTGTTTGGTCCGAAAAAGCCTCTATTTTTAGCTACAGGACAGCCATTGATCTCAATAAAGCCAATCTTAACGTTTTTATCAACATTTGAGATTAAGTCAGTAGCTGCTTTTTGAGCTGCCTTTAATCTGTTGGTATAACCGTACTTTAAGAGCATAGATTGAGAACCGTCAAAGGCTATAGCAAGTTCAGGCATCTTACCTTCTTGTTTTAAGGTCTTGCACTTTGGAACTTTGTTTTTTTTCTCAAGAGCTCTTTTAGCTGCTAATTCCTTTTGTTTTTGTTCTTCAGCCTTTCTCTTAGCCTCTGCTTCAGCTTTGGCTTTAGCTTGTGCCTTAGCTTTTGCCTTTGCTTCTTCCTGAGATTTTAGTGCATCAGCTTTTGCTTTCTCTTGAGCAGCCTTTGCCTCTTCATCTTCTACTGCTTCAGGCTCTGCTGTTTTTTCTTCTACAACAGGATCTTTTGCCTCTTCTTCTACAGGCTCTGTTTTTTCTTCTGTAGTAGCAGGCTTAGCTTCATCCTCTTTTTTAGGCTCTACAACTTGAGTTGGAACTTCCTTTTGAGAAAACAGGGAATTAAATCTGTCTGTAAAATTGCCTTCAAATGGCCATGGTCTTAATAGGAACCACCACAGCAAAAAGAGTAATAACAATAAAAGCAGCAGTAAAAGTAAGAATGGCAGTAAACACCCTCTTTTCTTTACAGGCACTGTTGTAGCTCCTGTTGGAGGCACAGCTACACCTTTATAGTGAGGATTAAATGACACCGGCGCAATTACAGCCTGTCCATTTACCATAAAGACTGTATTATCGCTTGCTATAATATCGGAGAATTCTTTGCGATGAGTTTCAAGAGCTCTATTAGACAGTGGAGTTGATGACTTTAAATACTCAATTACCTTATCACGGCGATGCTCTAATACATTCAAGGCATCCTGATACTTTATTTTATTAGCTTCAGTTACTTTATCTAATTCTCCTGAAAGTGGAGTTACAAAGTTTACATAGTCACCTGAGATTTCTGCTTTAGATATGATCTCTGAGTACTCTTCGCCTAAAGCACTTTTAATCTCTTTTTTAAAGTCATCAGCATAAAGAGCATATGACAGGATCTTAGGAGAAACTTTAGACTTTTCACATCTTAGAATTCTTAACATCTTACTTAGTTCCTATTGATTGGCACTGCTCTGACCACATCTTTTGATTTTTATCTCTGTCTTTTGATAAGTTCTTATAAGACATTAAATGAGAATAGTACTTGTCAACAAATTCGTCATAGCTTGTCTCAGCGCCAAAAGCTTCTTTTGAGGAGGCAAGCTGTGACTTAAAATCTTTTAAATTGTAGTTAGCTGAGGCATTTGCCATAGTGTCTCCATAATAGGTAATAATGGAGTGCAAAGCATGCTTATGACGAGTGTAGTTGTTGTTTATTTTTTCATAGAACTTACAACGCTCCTGATTTTCATCACAGCGCATCTTAGCTAACTTTCTGATACTCTCAAAATACTGTACAGAGCTAGTTTCATCTGCAATTGACTTACATAAGAAGCCACCTAGTCTTAAGTTTGCTGTAATGGCAACATCTCGCATACTCTCGCGCTCATCGTTGGCTTTAACAATCTTTTCTTTCAAAGAACCTAACTGACCGTTCAAATCGTCATTTGATTTTGCGAGTTTGTCATTTAAAGCCATCAAATCTGAGTTAATATTTTTAAGTTTTTCAGTCTTTTGCTCTAATGACGAATTCTGAGCAGACAATTCGTCATTAGCACTCTTTAACTTTTCCTGCTCTTTTTTAAAGACTTCTTTGTTCTTTTTATTCTCTGCATCTAATTTGGCAATTTTATCAGCTTCACCAGAAAGAGCATTATCATCGCTGTCATCGTCGCCTAAGGATAAGATCTCTTCATTTAAGTTCTTAACTTCTTTTACGGAGGTAGCTACAGGCAGCCCCAAAACGAATCGAGTGCCTGTATCAGGAGCTGAAAGAGGCTTGCCATTAACATATAAAGGCTTTTCAGTTCTTAAAGCACTTGTAAGTGCACTCTCTTTTGACAGGTAACTGCCTCCTCTTACACAAATTCCACCTGACAGACCTAATAATCTTCCAGTTCTGACAGCTTTAAAAGGATCTAATGTCATTTCCTGAGCATTACCTAACATGTCATATAAGCCTAATGGATTTGGCTTTTTTAAACCTGTAAGCTGGATCTTACCGTTAGCACTATTAGCCCCCTGATACCATGCATATAAAGAGATGTCATCGTTCTCCATAGGTGGACGCAGTGCTTCAAATTCACTTTGAGTAACTTTAGTACCGCCACGGGCAGCATATTCCCACTCTTCATCTGAAGGTAATCTTACGTAGGCTTTCTGCCCATCTACAGTTGGTACGTCTTTAGCTTTTTGCAGATAAATTGAATAAGCATTAGCTGCATTGATAAAATCAAAATAAGATACTTTTACAGCAGGCAGACGCGACATCTTATTTGGAGCCTTGCATTTAGAACTATCTGTTAAGGCATCGTACTGACCTTTCATGAGCTCATACTTAGACATTAAAAAGTAATAGCCATTTTTGTCATAAAAAGAGCCTTGTACATATCTCTTATTGGGATTCTGCCCCATAGGAGACTCGTTTTGCGCAGTACCTGCGTTATATTTTTTATCTTTGATTTTTTTAGGATCATTTGAGGTATAGACTTTTCTGAAAACCATGATCCCATCACAAGGCATAGATAAAACTACGTCATCTTTTTGAGGATTTGGATTGTAAATTTCATTTACTTCATCTGCTATTGCGCTGTTTGTCAATGCAAGTGAACCTATACTTGCCAGCACTAAAGATAAACATAATTTTTTCATACTAAATTAACCTTAGTGTATCTGCAATCTTTAATGAAAATACCTTAAAGAAGCAGACTAAATAAGTAATTAAAAGAGTTACGACTATTGTTGAGAGATAGCCTGCAACTACATGCATAAGATTTAAGGTACTTACAACTGAGCCCTGACCTAATAAAGAGGTAAAGTAATGATTAAATACCCACATACCTGTGTAAAAGAGCAAAAGTGATAAAGCATAAGCTAATGATGATAAAATAGTGTTCTCAATTAAAACCATCATTAAAACTTTTGTCTTTTTAATGCCTGTTAATAATAAGAGAGCATAGCTTTTCTCTGCTCTTAGAACTGAGGTTAAAATTAAACCTGCACTTGCAAAGATTCCGCCTACAACCGAGGTTATGGCTATTGCGTAAAAGATAAATGAGAGCACACTTGAGATTGCCTTTAAGTTTTCTATTGATGAGAGCATACTAAAAGTCTGATAGTTCTTACTGCGCAAATACGTATCCACTGGAGCTACATCATCAAGTGTCTTTACATAAATTCTGGCTTTAGCAAAAAACTTTCTGTTTTCGTTTAACTTTGACCCATTTGAGAATACAGGAGGTTCATAGCCATCTTTAAAATCCTCCATATAAATAAGCGTATCAAAGTTAACTATAAGAGCATTGGTAGATAAGTACTCCTTTTTAACAATACCTTTTACAGCAAAGTTAACTACAGAGTTTTGTCTTGCACCATCGGTAATCCTTGAGACGATGTATTTAATGCTATCCCCTGATTTAATGCCTAAATCATGAGCTAAATTCTCGCTTAAATAAACTTCAGTTGCATCTAAAGTATCATCAAGTTTTGAAGCTCTTAAAAGAGGATCTCCTTTTTTAGTAGGAATAGCAGACAGATCTCTTTTTATCTTGCCATTAAAAGCAATATCTACAGTGGTACTCAATGATCTTGTAAGCGGAAGTACAAAGTCGATTTTAGGATTATTCTCTAAATCCTTAAAAAAGCTCTCATCAAGCTTATACCCTGTCTTTAGCTTTAATTCTAAATTTACTGGAGATGACTTTAGGCTATTCTCAAGTGAGGAAATGATACCGTAACGCAAAGAGAATAAGAGTAAGAGAGGTGCAATTACCGAGCATAAAGCACCAATTAAACTTAAAGAGATCAGACGATTAAAACGCAGTGAGGATACAGCTAACTTAAAGATCATGATTGTCCTCACTAGATACGCTATCATCACAGATTACAAATTGACCTTCATTTGCATCAATCTTTGCATATGACAGCGACTTTAAATTGAAGTCTTTAACTAAGAGTAAATCATGTGTTACCACTAAAGCACACATATCAAGCTGTCTTGATAAGGAGACAATACTTTCAAATAAGATTTTGCCATGTTCTGGATCGAGTGATGAGGTAGGTTCATCAATAAAAACAATCTTAGGTTTGTGACTGATAGTTTTTAAGAACACCGCTCTTTGACGCTGACCTATAGACAATTCATGAGGATATCTATCTAAAAGAGAGTCCATTGAGAATTGGGACATCTTCTCATGTACCTCTTGATACAGAACTTTTGTATCAAGTTTTTTACCTTCTAATTTATAAAAGGAATCCGCACTTACCTCAATTTGCAGTTTTAGATTCTCTTTTATTGTAAGGTATGGGATAAGACCTCCTGTCTGTGGCATATACCCCATTAAAGATGAGCGAACTATACACTGATCTTTTACAGACAGTTTTGACAGTTCATAACTATCTAAAAGAAGAGACTTTGAAACAAAGTCTTGACGCAATAGCCCCAAGCACTCTAAAAGCGTACTTTTACCGCATCCAGAGACTCCAGTAATAGCATAGACATCACCAGAGTTTAAACTTAACTCTGGTAACTCTATCTTGTAGCCACAGGAGCCGTCTTTTTGTTTATAGGTATAAGACAGCTCTTTTACTTTAAAAGACACAGCCATAAATTATGGCAATACCTCTAAAGGAATTGGGTAAACAGCCTCAGATGAGTCTTCATCTTTATTAAGCTTTACCCAGCGGGTAGCATCATCATTACACTGCTGATAGTAGCGTAACTTATTCTCTAAATCTTCAACGGTCTGATTCTGTTCATCAGGTCCCATGCTTGACCAAGTATCTTCATCTAATTCCTGAAGTTTGCTCTTGTATGGAAGATCATCTAAATACTCGCCTAAAAGACCTAACTCACCTAACTTTAAGGTGCTCTCCTTACTGATTGAGTTAGGATCACGCCCCATGGATACAGCAACCGAGCGTAACTGATTGAACATATCCTCAGGCTCTAAAATACCCTGATTTGCTGAATCTAAGATTTTTGAGGTTACATCTTTTAGTGATGACAACTCACCTTTAGTCAGTAAGACGACAGGTGTACTTGTTGCCTGACCGTGAGAGATTAAATCTCTGTCAGCAATCCAACCTGATAAGAAATCAGGTGTCTTAGTACCAAGTTTTGAACCTAGATAAGCTAACTGCATAGCATGACCTAAAGCTACAGTATCCTGCTGCATCTGTGTATTCTCATTATCAGCAGGTACCTCAGGGGCAGCTCCTACAGCATCTTTACCAAAGGCTAAGAGTTTTACCTGATTGGTAATATTCTGTGCCAGTTCATCAATTTTTTTACCAAAGTTTTTAACGTCACCGGCATTTACTGGATAGTAAAGAGACTTATTGATGGTGTCGTTGTAGGTAAGTTCTTTATACTGACTTTTTGCTTTCTCATGATCGCCGTTACGCTTGCCAGAATCTGTTAAAAGATGCATTGCATACACTGCTACACCTTTGTGGGCTGCTTCTACTTTAAGTTCACGTGCATCTAAACCTGTTGATGAGAGTTTATCAGAACCTTTAATACCGCCAGCATCGGTAATAAGCACGATATAACGACCGCCATAATTAGACCAGTCAACCTGCTCTAGAGCAGTGTTAATACCTGCAAAAGAGTCCTCATCAAAATACTTACTTGAAACTTTTGCCTGATTTAAAGTGTTTAACTTCTCTTTAAAATGCTTTTCATCTGTAGCTTCACCAGGTTTTACATAAATCTTTGAGGTGTACTCAAGACCAGGTGTTGCCTTAATGTTTGATCTGAAAGACACTAAAGCAAAGTGCACACTATCTGATAACTTTTGCTCTTTAATAGTCTTAGTAATGGCACTAATGGTCTCTTTAGTTCTATCAATGTAAGGCTGCATTGAAATACTTGAGTCAATAACAAATACTACCGCTGCTTTAAAGGTCTTTAATGCATTCTGCTCATTTGAAACATTAACCTTTTTACCTTCCTGTTTGGTAACAGAGGCAATCTTAAGCTCACGCACATAGTTACCATCATCGAACATAGTCTCTTCAAAATCTAAGATAGGTAACAGATAGAACTGCTTTTTATAATCTACAAAGTGCTCAGGCTCAACTGAAACTACTCCGTCTACATTCTCTTTTGCTGCAACCTTTTTCATCATTGGCTCAAAAAGAGCTTTAGGATCTTTTGCTTCAACTATGTTCTGCAAATTCTCTTTATTCTTAAAGATTAAAGCACGGTTTCTGTTAGCAGGATTTGTAAACATTAAAGCTGTCTGCATTTTCCAGTCAATGGTGCAATCCTTGTTTAAGTAGCCTGAGAGCTTACCAGTATCATCAGGCCCTACTTTTAAAGTCTTACCATCATCAGCATAGACATAGAAGCGTGAAAAGGCATCTACAACTTTGCCATCCTTATCATCACTTTTAGCTTTTAATCTGCATGATGGAGTAGTTAAAACACGCTGATAAATAGAGCTTTTGCCTTCCATTAACAAAGGAGTATCAGCATAGGCTGAATTTATTGCAAAGGTTAAAAGAACTGCACCAGTTAAAACTTTTAATTTCATGTTATCTGTCCTTTAAAAGCTAATTCTTTAATGCTGACAAGGCGCTCTTAGCATTGTCATTACCTAATTGGGCTGCCTTTTCATACCAGTAAACAGCCTGGTTCTTGTCTTTAGATGCACAAGAGGTAGTCTCTTGAGAATTAGGATCAAAGTATTGTCCATAGGTATAAGCTACAGTTCCATCTTTTCTGCCATAGCTTGAGAACAGTCTCTTGCCTAAATCGCACTTATCTTTAGAAAAAGCATCTTTTGCAAAGGCAGATACTGTAGCACTATCAGGCTTTGAAGCAATACAGTTTTTAATCATGACGTTATCAGGATCTGAAGTGATGACACAAACTGAAGAAGCTGTTGCAGCTGAGTTGTCAGCTACATTAGGTTCTGTTTGAGCCGGTTCATTGTCTTGAGGCTCAGTAGTATTATCAGATGAGCTGTTATCTGAGGCTGTGTTATCTGATTGAGAGTTATCCTCAGTTGCAGCATTGTCATCTTTTGCTGAATTATCATTTGTCTCTTCTGTCTGCTCTTTAGGTGTAGGCTCATTAGCATTTGATGAGTTATCTTTTGAACCACCAAAGAAGCCTGCTAAGAACAGAGCTAACAGACCTAAGATAAAGAGTAACAAAATGATTGCACCAATAATGGCAAGGATTTTTCCCTTACCAGAACTCTTTGTAGCTACAGTGGTTGTAGTAGCAGTTGCAGCTTCATTTAAAACCGCATCTGATGATTTAATCTCATCAACTGTAGCTTTATCTTCAGTAAAAGTAGGTTCTTTTTTCTCATTAAAGGTAGCAGCGTTAATGCTCTCACCTTCTTTTTTAACGTAATCCTGAATTACTTTTAGTGTTCCTGTTACGCTTGCATCAAAATAAGCAGGATCACCTACAGTTTTTAAACTTACAGGATCATATTCAAGAGCTTTTACTTTAAACTTGCCACCAAATGAATTTACCTTTTGAGCTAGTTCATTGTTAATTTCAGGGGGCAAAGGAGCACTAAAGCCATTATTATCAAATCCTATTTCCTCAGGTTTTAAGGAAACTCTTTTTAACTCTGTACTGCCGTTTGGGTCAAAGAAGGTTAGATCTAGACCTGTACTTACCATCAAGTCGTTTGAAAATGAATTTGACTTTAAAACGATAGAGCAACCATTACTTGTTGGTACTAACTCTGCAATTTTCTCTGCCATATTATCCTTCTTAAAATTCTGTTCACAGTTTTATCAGTGTCTTATGCTAAACCTGCAGCCTGTTCCATAGTATCTAAGTAAGAGCACAACTCATTGTTTTGAGCAACACTTAGGTTGTACTTACTCTCTGCTGTGAGATTTCTTACACTCATCAAATCAATAAAGACACTAAAGTAATCGTGGTAATAGTGATCCTCAATATTATCAACTAGTGACTTGTCGATATTAGGAACCATACACATATCAGGATCTGAGTACTTAATGTTCTCTTTAAAGAAATCTCTGTCAGAATCATCTTTATCGACATGAGTAATTGATTCTCTATTTAAAGTACCTACATAAAGGTAAGTATTAAAATCAGAGATTAACTTTAAAGCTCGCATGCACTGTCCTAAAGCTAGTGCATCACGGCTTGACATATTGCCTTCATATGGCTCTAGTTTTGCAATGACCTCATCTTCGACTTTAAGCGCTGTATAGGCTTTTGATAACTCATTGGTGTAGTTTGTAAGTAATGACTTCAATCTCTCTTTTAAGTCTTTATCTGAGACAAACTGATTATTGTTATCTAAAAAGATTGAATAACAAGCTACAGCCTCAGGATCTTTTTGAACTTCACTTAAGATAGCCTTTCTCTTTTGCTCTGATAAGTTTCTTAACAAGTTTGCATAAATCTCATTAAAGAAATCACCATCACAGATTGATACAAGATTATCCTCTCTCATCTTAGTCAGTGCTCTGGCAAATCTGTAGGAGTTGTTGCTGTTACCATCTGACTGATTGTCAGTGTAATCTTTAAAGGCTTTATCTTTATCAATTTCAATAAAGTCGCGTAAGTAACTTAAAGTACCTGCTACTCTGTCACACTGTAACAGTTCCTGCATAAGTTTAAGCCCCTTAGCATAAGCTTCTTTTTGTGCCTTAGCGCCTTCGCGCTTAGCATACAAGGATAGAGCATCAACAATTTCTTTTACATCTTTTAGAACCAAATCACAGGTTCTGTCTTTGTTAACTTTGTAGTCAGCAAAGTTCTCTCTTAAGAAAGAAGCTAAATAGTTAACACCACCATCACTTGGCTTTAAAACCTCATCAATAGTCTTACAGCTACCGTCTTTTTCATGGTAAACGTACTTTAATTCTGGGCATGAGGAGATCCTAGTCTTGTACTCTTCTATCTGAGTTTTTACGTATTCATTAGGTAAGAAATCAACTTCTTTACCTTTTTCTTTTACGTACATATCATCAGTTTCAGGAATATTTGGCTTTCTTACAAAGAAGAACTGATTAAATGGAACACCTTTTACCCACTCATCAACCCAGGTATGATGGAATGACTCTAAAGCTTTGTTAATCTTTGAGCTGATACCTGAGTAATCCACTACTACAGTAGGATCCCCCTTTTCTTTAGCTCTTTCATTAGATTTTGCTTTATCAAGGCCTAAACATGAGCAACTGTCAAAACGGGTAAAAGCTCCAATTAAAGGAATTTTGCCAAATTTAGCTCTTTCATCAGCAGTTCTGCCTACATTCTCGTATACCCAGTGCTCAATGCTGTTAATCTGTTCTTCTAAAACTTCCTGCTGTTTAGATACAGCTACACACCATAAGAGCACATCAATTTCATGACGGTCACAGTAAAGTTCAAATAAGTAACCTACCTTACCACGACGCAAGTACTCAGTTGTGTCTGTATTTGGATCTTTAAATTTCTCAATTTCATCAGTCTTTCTTGAGCGACAACCTGGGAAATCCAAAACATCAAAACCGTCGGCATTACTCTCTTTTGGTAATGGGAAGGAGAACTCACGGGCAGCAAAGGTCAATGAAGCAAAGGAGATGGTCTTTTTTATCTCATTGCCATCGTTTACTATCACCACCTCTACACTCTTACTTGGATCGTCTTTATCTTTAAAGACATTCTTTAAAACACCAATATCAAGTAAGGTACCATCCTCACGGCGACGGAAATCATTTTCATTGGCATTAGGATCTTCAATAAAGCAGTTTAAAGGTACATATACAGAACTTGCCCCTTCCAACTCCAAAAGCTGCTTTCCTAATTCAGTAAACAAAGTAGTAAAGGCATCTAACTCATTCCACAGGATTGAGAACATCTTTGCTCGTCCTGCAAAGTTTAGTTTAGATACTAACTTTCTGCATTCAGACCAGAAATAACAGTCAATTGGGAATTTAGCATTATCACCAAAATCACTTTTAGACTTTCTAATTGCATATTTGGCAATAGAAACTACATCATAGTCATGGATGTAGCTTTTCTCATCTTTTAAAGCATATTTATCAGACTTTAAGTCCTCAAAGAAGTTCTTTAAAAACTCAGTAGAGCCGATTTTCTGGTTTTGAGCTGACAAGTAGTCGCTTTGAGAACCAGCAGGAACTGCTTTTAAGTTTAAATCTGAGTTATAAGAGTTAATGAGTACCTTGACTAAATCAGCCTCATTAAAGACTTTTACTTTAATTGGAAAGCCTGAAACGCCCTTATCATCAAACTTGGTAAAGCGGGTGACAATACCTGTTGCCTCAAAGTCACCGCCTATAGGGTTCATGTGATTGAAGAAACTTACCTTTTTACCGTCAAAAGTAGCTGTTAAATCATCACCACCAAAGGATGCTAAAGTTGAAACAAGGTAACTCTTACCTGCCTGAGAGGCGCCAAAGACACCTACAGTAGTCTTTACAGGCAGTACATCGTAAGCTGTTTTGGACTCTTCAATTAAAGAGCAGAGTTTGACTTCAAGAGAATTTCTCTTTTCCTGTACATTCTTATCATCAATACCTTCAAACCAAGGAATTACCTTTTGACATGTTGATGCAACCTCATTGAGGCGGTTATTTGTAAATGTATTTAAAGTCATATGAAACCTTATTTTAGTAATAAACCAGTATTGTTCCAGTATTCTTCATCATCACCTGAGACTGTCTTTAATCTCAGGTTTAAAAATTCCTTGATAGGAGTTTTATTACAGTCACTTTGAGTTGCATCTTCAATCTTCATTAAGAAAATTGATGGAGCATTGTCAGGATCTTCATCTCGCATAAACTTGATACATCCATATACAGGACTGCCTGTGCAAGATTGCTTGCCTTCATAGGTCTGCCCCTGGATCTTCAAGTCATAACGCATCTTGCCATCTACATTGCCTGTCATAGCTTTCTTTGCATTCTCTAAGCGACTGAGCTGATCGTCTTTGTAACTTACAATACATGGTTCTAAAAGTGAACTTAAGGTACGTAGGAACAGCATACGCTGTCTTTTTTTATTAGCATCTTTCTTTTGAGCAATGGTAGATACCAAATCACCCTGATATGAGGATTTATAGTTTGCTATAGCCTGCTCTTTTAGTTCTGCTCTCTTCTTGTCAGCACCAAAGAGTTTTGACATGCCACCTATTTTTGCATTGTTAGCCTCATCATCGCCATACTTCTGAGCGCTTGCCTCAAATTGAGCTTCGATATTTTTAGCATCTTGTGCATTCATGCTTTCAAGGGCAATCTTGCCAGTATCAAAGGCCTCTTTCATCTTAGACAGGCACTCCTGGATATATTCTTTTTCACCACCAGTGTCTACTGCTCTTAATTTAGAGAAAAGCTCTTTATCTAAACGAGCATAATACTCATCAGTAAAATCTACATCATCAGGGATGATCCACTCTTTAGTATCTTTTACTTTTTGCAGATCATTTACATCATTGTACAGACCTACACTAAAGAGCATTGCTGAATCAAAGTGAGGATCATAGAACTGTCTGTAACCTAGTTTTAAAGGCAACTCAGTGTTGAATTTTAGATTGCCGTCATCATCTGGTCTGGTAATTCCAGGAATGTTCTTTACAACATCGGCTCCAGCCTTGGTAAAGATAGTATCCATGTCATATTTTGATGAGCGCTTTTCTACAGGCTCTGATAACTCTGATTCAAATAGCTGTTCAGCCTTGGTACTGAATCGGTACAGAACCTCGTTCTTATGTAACATACTCTCATTATCTAGTGCGCCAAAGTAACGCATAGGAGTTGAGGATGGTAATGGATTAGTGTTAATTCTAAAGTTAATGAGCTTATTAGCATCAGCAATCTTGGTGTAGCCTAAAAGTGCACCAACAACCACTGTAGACTTAGGATCACCGATACGACCTTCTTTTACACCAAAGGATGGATACCAGCCATTACACTTATAGTTGTGCATAGAAATGATTCTATATGGTGATAAGGATGACTTACGCTCAATAAAGCGTCTTAATCCAGGGATCTTTGAAGGACGTCCGGTTAAAAGCAGGACATCACAGCAGTAAGAATTTACGATGGTATTAAGGTAATTTAAACACTTGCTGATAACTGAATTCTCACCTCGAGAGATATCGTAATTTATCTGGTATAAGTCAAAGACTAATTTTCTAGATAAGAGATCATAGTCTTTACCTAACTGATTATTTAAGTACTCAATTACGCTCTCGTCTACAGCCTTTTTACCCTCTTCTAGAAACACCTCATCATTAGGATTATTCAACATCTCAAGATTACACTTGTCTTTACACAGGATAAAATCTTCAACTGTACCCTCAACAGAAATATCGGTATGACCTGCTGGTACTTTTTCTAAAGATTCAATCCTAGATAAAATTCTGTAGGCAACTTTTGAAAAGATCTGCTCTACTGTCTGTACACGGTTCTTACGATTTTTTACATCCTGTCCAGACATGTTACCTATAATCTTAGATAACTCCTCATTAGAGCCTAATTTTGGAATGATGTAGTTTCTTATGATATCTAAGACTAAATCGTCACCTGCAATCTTAAAGCCATCACGTAAGACTTCTCTTATCTGAATTGATGCATTCTGATTGCTTACTTCTTCAGAAAAATTGCCGTTGTCATAATCAGTTGACTCTTCACACTTTCTGTCAGGGAAGCTGTAATCAGCAATTACTAAATCAGTAGTACCACCACCTATATCAATTGAAGCAATTCTAGCAGATACGGATGAGGCTATCAGATTGCTTGACTTTGGACGGCTGATTTCATTAAATCTGCCATCAGCGTCAGGGCGTCGGATCTCTTTAATAAAGGACTTACAGTTACCGTTGAAGACTCTTTGGGTCTCGTTATACAGATATACCATTTGACCTGCTAAGGTTTCATCCCATTTTAAGAAGATCTGAGGTACTTCAGGAAACATTAAGCGAGCCTTTTCTACATAATGGAACTCGTTAGCTGGAGTTGGATCGTAACCGTAAGCTTTCCAAATGACACCAATTGCCTGATAAGCACATGATCTGAAAATCTCTCGTTCAACATCTGGCATTGAAGGCGGTGTAGTTAGAACAATTGATTTTAGTTTTCTAGGCAAGGCATGATCTTCCATAGATGAACGGTAATAGTAACTGTTCATCTGCATCATTGCCTGCAAGATGATCTCAATTAACATGAAAGTCATAGCTGACTTTCCTGAGTAATTAGCCTTTAACTGACTGTCGTCACCTGTGCTTGCAAATAAGGCATCACCTGTTGAATTTAAGAACTTTGATACAGGCAGATAGGTAGCAGCCTTCTCTCCTTCTTTGTTCTTTAAAAGATCAAAGTACAGTTTTTCATTCTTTTCATTACGACGGTATACAGGTGTCTGATAATAGGTTGTATTAAATTTCCACTCAGATTTAGGGGTGTCGTTAATCTGCCATAAATAGCGCTTAGGAGAGTTAAGTCCGGTGTTGCCCTCATTACCCTTGGCCATAGCAGCAAGTTTGGTAGCCTCGGTACCAACGCGGGCTAATGAAGGCCACTTAAAGGCATCTAATCTTGAGGAGATATCAGAGCAATAGTTAAAATCAAAATTTGCTCTCTGGAACTGAATTCTGCTTGCAAAGGCACCAGAATATACATGCTCTGGAGCGTTTAAATCACGAATGATAAGAGGTGTACTGTTAGGGAAAGTATCAGAGCTGCTTAACATTGAAGTGCCCTCTTCTACTAACAGACCACAAGTACGAGAATTACCAATATCTAAGATTAAACTTACATCTAAAGAGCTGTCAGTCTCTGTATGAGTCTTATCAAAGTGAATGAGCTTAATATCATTAGGCATAAAGAAATGCTTAATGAAAGCTAAAACATTCAGATAGTGTTTTTCATAAACTCTGTTCTTAATGTATTGGTCATCATCGGTAGTAGCTTTAGCCTTTTCTGCAGGATTGTTTGTAGATAAAGGATAAATCTCCTTCATGATGCTCTTAATCCACTCTGAGACAAAGCTGATACCATTTTTACCATTTAATAATGAGGTAGCTTCAATACCATCTCTAAAGGTAAAGCTTGTATCAATATCAACAGAAGATGGTGCATTGTGAAGTGCTTCATTATCCTGACTGTTATCAACAGTAGTATCAAAAGCTAAGGTTAAGTGATAGCGACCGCCCTTTTCTTCAGCCTGTCTAGCTTCACTTAAATTGATGATTCTTGCTCGAGCCCAGTTAGCAGGACCTTCCATTTTACCTTTATTAAAGTAAGGAACAGGAAACCACACACCATTGAACAGCTTTAAAGACTCTAAAACTCTAACGTCATTTTCAGAATCAAACTCTTCAACAACTTCTCTAGACTGTTCATAATCAAGTGATTCATCGACAATATATTTATCCTGAGCACGATTTAATCTTAATCTTGCAAAATGATCACCCATGCCACTGATTTTTACGAATTTGCCGAATTTTACATAGGCAGGATAGGTATTCAGATCATCTGACTCAAAGTTGATTTCATTAGCAGGATTTTTGTCAGATTCAAAATTGATTTCAAAGTCTAAGAACTGAACTCCA
>ENA-OORZ01000015-OORZ01000015.1-human-gut-metagenome-genome-assembly--contig:-NODE-15-length-59965-cov-5.505542_pt1 | contig 59965 bp, 51 predicted proteins | sample MGYA00241175_ERZ501208 | MGnify/ENA primary metagenome ERZ501208 (study PRJEB25962, sample SAMEA2042554) | human gut metagenome | biome: human gut; feature: human-associated habitat; material: faeces... | reverse complement strand
TAGTGATCTTAATTGATGAGTATGACTGTCAGATGACAGCAAACATCAATAATGAGACTCTATATAAGCAATTTCAAGAAAAAATAAAAAGAATTTATGCCAACATCAAAGATAAGTTTGCAATTAAGTTCTTAGGAATTACTGGTGTCACCAGATTAAAAGATGTATCAATCTTTTCAATTGGTTCTGATATCAAAGATATAACTAATTACAGCCCATATTCTCAGATGATAGGTTTTACCCGCGACGAGATAAAAAAGTACTACATTGATTATTTAAAGTTGGCAGCCTCCTATGAGAACAAATGTAGAGTTGACGAAGTAACTGACACTCAGATTGAGTCTATGTTGGACATGATGGCTCAAAACTATGATGGTTACTGTTTTGATGAATTCTATAAAAAGAAAGTTTTCAGTACATGGTCGGTAAATACATTTTTCCAAAATATTGTAAAAAATAAATTTGTAGATTTTGGTGAATACTGGTACGACAATGGTGGCTTACCTTCAATCCTAGTTAACTATTTAAAAACACATGAACTGAATATCTTTGATTACTTAGATAAAAATAAGAGTTTAAAAGTTACTGATGATGACTTTAAAAATCCAACCTCATTAACCACGATCGATCAGAATGTACTGATGTGCCAAACAGGATATCTAACATTACGTTCTTCACTTAATGATTCTAATATCATTGCCTTAGGTATTCCAAATGGAGAGATCTATAAAGCTTTAAATAAGCTTTTAGCAGCCAAATTCTTTAAAGGGACGATTGATGTTACCAATGATGCTAATGAGAACATCCTGGATGTAGGTTCTGTTGAGGATATCATCAGTTTACTTAACACTATGGTCAACACTGTAACCTATGATGCCTATCCATTAAATTCAGAATCATCAGTACAGAATTATGTTAAAGCCTATCTGCTAGGGGCTAAACAGAACGTATTCTCAGAAATTCATCAGGCTAAAGGTAGAGCTGATTTAGTGATTGAGACCAATAAACGCAGAATCGTCATTGAATTTAAGTATGCAAAAGATGAGACAGAAGCTAAGGCAAAGCTTAGTGAAGCTATAGAGCAGATTAAAACACGAGACTATGGCAATATTGTGCCTAGAAAGGATGAGCTGTTAAGAATAGCTGCTGTCTTCAATGCAGATCCTAAAGTAAGAGCTTTTACTGAGTTTCAGCTAGTTTAAGTGTCTTAATTAAAAAGCTCTGAAAGAAAATCTTCAGAGCTTTTTAATCCTACGTGTCAAGAGAACTACCACTTAGGCTTCTTTAAAGCACTCTTATACAGTTCAATGTAATTTTTACATGAATCAGACCAGTTAAAGCGTACTCTCATAGCGTTCTGCTTAATACGCTTCATCTCTGAAGGATCTTCTAAATACAGAATTAAAGTACGACGTAAGCAGGATAGTAACTCCTCAGAACTTGGATCGAAGAACATAAAGCCGTCACCGTTTACTCTATCCTGATCATAGTCTTTAACAGTATCTTTAAGTCCACCTACAGCACGTACGATAGGTAGAGTACCGTAAGCTAAAGAGTAGATCTGATTTAAACCGCAAGGCTCAAAAATTGATGGCATCAAGAAGAAGTCAGAGCCAGCTTCAATCTGATGAGCTAACATATTGTCATATACAGGCTGGAAGATCATTTTACCAGGATGACGATTAGCAATTTCAGTCATCTGCTGCTGTAAGTAAGGATCTCCTGTTCCCTCAATTACAACCTGAACTTTATGCTGTAAGAATCTGTCTAAGATAGGAATTAAAAGACCTATACCTTTTTGGTCGGTAAGTCTTGCAACCATACCATACATTGGGGTATCACCCATCTCAAGGCCAAGCTTTCTCTGTAAGAGGTACTTGCCTAGAACCTTTTGATCTAGGTTCTTAACATCATATCTTATTCGCAGCAATTGATCTGTAGAAGGATCCCAGTCAGAGTAGTCACAACCATTGACGATACCTGAAAGATCTTGTTGTCTGTCAAGATAGTTCTGCGTCATACCATGACCACCTAAATAAGTGGTAAGTTCACTGGCGTAACCTGGGCTTACGGTGTTGATTTTATCAGCATAGAAAACACCGCATTTTAAGAAATTGATATATGAACCTTGAGTGATCTTGTCATTATAGATATTGGCAATTTCAGGCAAGATCGCAATTTGTGATCTGTCAAAGGCACCTTGGAAAGCACCATTATGAATGGTAAGTACAGAGCGAGCTCTTGATAGATAAGGGTCTAATGCGTATTTAATCCGCATTAACATAGGCGCAATTCCGGTGTGCCAGTCATTGCAGTGCAGGATATCAAACCAGTAGTTTAGGTGCTTACAGGCATCTAAAGCTGCAGCTGAGAAGAAAGCAAATCTCTCTCCATTATCAGCATAAGCCTGGTTGTTGTCACCGTACATAGAGGTTCTGTCAAAGTACCTAGGACATTCAACTAACCAAACTTCAACTACTTTATTAAGATAGGTCTTTCTAATTGAATAGGGGATGCGAAGTTTTTCATCTGGATTGTTTTCATTCAAAACGCCATGTGCTATCACCTCAAGTTTATCGTAATCCTTGATGGTGGTATAGCATGGCATGACAACTCTGACATCATGACCTTCAGCCTGTAGCTGTAAAGGCAAAGCCTTGGCAACATCTGCAAGACCGCCTGATTTCATGATGCCTGCAACTTCTGATGATAATAACAAGATGTTCACAGGCAACCCCTTATTTTATGTGTTCTAGTCAAAACCTAAGCGCATGCCATTAGGTAATACTATTATGCCATTTTTAGATATTGTGATCATAGAATTCTTCTCATTTTCAAGAAGCTTTTGATCTTTCTCTCTATCGTATCCAATCTCAAAGCCCGGAGCAATCTCAACATGTCTGTCTAAGATCACATTCTTAATTTTTGCTCCCTTACCAATGATGTTATCACCGATAAGCACACTGCCTTCAACCATAGCGCCATCGCCTGCGGTACATCTAAAGCCTAGAACTGACTTATTGATAGTTGCACCGTTAATCTTGCAACCTGCGGAAATTAAAGACATAGATACGTGTGACTCATTATCATCAGTATCGGTGAAGTCAGCAGGTGGTAGAGGAGGATAGAAGGTATGTAAAGGCCACTTCGGGTTCTGCAGATTGAACTTAGGCTTATTGCCTAATAAGTCCATATGAGCTTCCCAGTAGCTGTCGATGCTTCCTACATCACGCCAGTAAGCAAAGTCTTTCTCTCCTTCAATTTCGATTTCACTAAAGTCGTATACATAAACATTGCCTCGAGGGAACATCTTAGGAATGATATCTTTACCAAAGTCATGGCTTGAGTTCTTGTCTAGCTCGTCTTCAACTAGCACATTGCATAAAACATCAGCTTTAAAGATATAGTTACCCATAGATACTAGTGAATAGCCGGGGTGATTTGGTAACTCTTTAGGATGAGCAGGTTTTTCCTCGAAGCCAATCATCTTATTGTTTTCATCAACTTCGATAACACCAAATTTACCTGCGCACTCACTTGATTTCATTCTGATAGCAGCCACAGTTAAATCTGCACCGATGTTCTTGTGATAGGTGAGCATATCACGGATATTCATCTTATAAATATGGTCTGAGCCGAAGATACATACATGATCTGGGAACTGTTCTTGTATAAAGGTTAAGTTTTGATAGATAGCATCAGCTGTACCCTGATACCACTCCTTTGATACACGCATCTGAGCTGGCAGTGAGTCAATGAAGGCTCCATAAATACCACTTACCTGCCAGCCTTTCTTTAAGTGCATCAACAAAGACTGTGATTTGTATTGAGTGATTACAAAGATCTTGATGATACCTGAGTTAACGAAGTTATTGAGCACGAAGTCAATTAGTCTGTAGCTTCCGCCAAAAGGAACCGCAGGTTTACTTCTGCATGAGGTTAAAGGCATAAGACGGGTACCTTCACCGCCGGCTAGGATCATAGCTAATGCTGCCATTTGAGAGACTCCTTATGAGATGTTTTGATTGTTATGTATTCTTAAGACATCATCTGATGTCATGAACCTATTTAATGAGTATAGAACAAGATTTTATCTTGCCCCTGAAAATGGGCTTCTATACAACAATATTGAGCATATTGTCTGTAAATTTTGTGGTAGAAAGCTAAAAAAATGAGTACTGCATTTGCTTTTTTATTAACTGATTACTCTTTAAAAGAAAGGAAAGTTCTTTGTAAAAATATTTGATAGAAAAAAGTTGAGGTAGATATAATTTTTTAAAAGTTATTCTTATTAAGAATTATTCTTAATAAATAATGAGTATTTTGCATAATATAATGCCTTTTCGCAACTTTAGTCTTGGTGCTTTTGCGCTGATTTGCACAAATTGTGCACGTAATAAAATATTTGATAAAGATCAAATTTTGAGTTAGAAATAGTGTATCTTATTGAACAGGCAAGATGACCAGTTATTAGAGATGTCTAATACTGATAAACAGATTTCAAAATCAGAGAATTTTCATCTGAGGATAAAAAATGGAAAACAATAAAATCGTCTTTTTTGGTACCCACAGCTACGACAGACACGCTTTTACAGATATGAATGCTGACAAGAACTTTGGTTTTCAGCTAATCTATCACAGAAGTTTCCTTGATATTAACAATGCAGATGAAACTCACGGCGCTAAAGCTGTATGTATCTTCGTAAACGACAGAGCAGACAGAGCTGTATTACAGAAGTTAAAAGATAATGGTGTTGAGCTTTTAGCACTGCGTTGTGCCGGTTTTAACAACGTAGATTTACAGGCTGCTAAAGATTTAGGTATCAGAGTTGTAAGAGTACCAGCTTACTCTCCACATGCTATTGCTGAGCACGTAATGGCTTTAATCTTAACCTTAAACAGAAAGACTCACAGAGCATATTCACGTACCCGTGATGGTAACTTTGCTCTACACGGGTTAATGGGCTTTGATTTATACGGTAAGACTGCAGGTGTAGTAGGCACCGGTAAGATTGCTCGTGTGCTGATTGGCATCTTAAAAGGCTTTGGCATGAATGTAGTTGCTTATGATATTTATGAAGATCATGAGTACGAGAAAGCAGCTGGTATTAAGTATGTAACTATGGATGAGTTATATGCACAGTCAGATATTATTTCGTTAAACTGCCCATTAACTCCTCAGAACAGATACTTAATCAACAAAGACTCAATTGCTAAGATGAAAAAAGGCGTAATGCTCATTAACACTGGTCGTGGTCCTTTAATCAATTCTGAAGATCTTGTAGATGGTTTAAAGTCAGGTCAGATTGGTGCTGCAGGTCTTGATGTTTATGAAGAAGAGCACGATTACTTCTATCAGGACAGATCAGATCACATCATCACCGATGATAACTTAAGCCGTTTAATGAGCTTGAACAATGTTCTAATTACCTCTCATCAGGCTTTCTTTACTAAAGAAGCAATGAACAACATTGTTAATACTACTCTACAGAATGTAACTGATTACTTTGCAGGCAACGAGCTTGTAAACGAAGTAAAGCCTCAGTAGTTTACATTCTTATCTAAAACAGAAAGTGCTGTAACTTACAGCACTTTCTGTTATCAGACTCTTCTCAACACATATATAATCTATCCTCAAATTCCCACTTTGCTAAAAAAGAACTGCTATCTTTGTAAGCAGCTTTACTAGAGCATAACTATAAAAAAGATCATTTTGAGGTATCTATGAAACTAAAAGACTATCTACTATTGTCTCTAATCTTTGCAGCTATTGCAGCTGTTGCTGTATTTTTTACAGAAAAGTTGTCAAGGAGACTACTCCTGCTTTACCAGAGATCGTAAAGGTTGAAGAGGTAAATAAAGCAACGCCTCGTTCACAGAGTAATCAGGTTTGTAATGTTTTTGTATTCGATGCTGCAGCAAACTGTGCCGTAGGGAGTAAGATTGTCTTTACACCATTAAGATGGGGTAATGATCAGTTACCGATTTTCTTTGCAGGTCAGTTCTGCGATCTTAACTATGCCGTAGTCTCTAATAATGGTGGTGTTACCTGTATTAAGGCTGCTCCTTATGAAGAACCTCAAGCTCAAGATAACAATCAAGAGAATAATGCTAGTCAAGATGAAGAGAGTAAATCTGATAAGAACTCTACTCAGAACAATGAGCAGGAAAATGCTCAGACTAATTAGAGCATAAACATAAAAGCAAGATCGTCTGATCTTGCTTTTGAGTTGATAAGATGAACTTAATTACTTTTCTTCTAACCTTGCTTTATACACAATAAAGGTTGTGCTTGAAGATACAATCTGCACATAGTCAAAGTTCTCTAAAAGCACCTTTTCATAACCTAAATGCGCATTGGCAACTAAGTACATCACACCGTTCTTGGTTAAGTGATCTTTAGCCTCTATGATCATATTAACAGTAGGGGCTGTAGTGGTAGTTACGCCAACATGGAATGGTGGGTTTACGGCAATTAAATCAAATCTTTCAAGACCTGTCAGCATGTCAGATGCTTTAACCTTGATTGAATCACAGCCATTTAATTTAGCATTCTCTTTAGTAAGTTCAATGGCAGCAGCACTGACATCAGTTGAGGTTACGTTCTTAAAGCCTAGCTTTGAGAGCACTAAACCTACCACACCACAGCCACATCCAAGATCTAAAGCAGTTCCAAATGGAGTTAAATCTTTTAAGCACTCTATTAACATAGCAGTTCCCTTATCTAGTTTACCTTGAGAGAAAACAGCGCTGTCCTGATGCAGAGTAAGTGGAATGTTAATTGGATTTACTTTAATGTCCTGTGCACCTTTGTAGGTGTTAAAGTCATTTTCATAAATAGCTTTAAATAAAGTGCACTTTCTGGCTAAATCAACTTTCTTTACAAAACCTAGAGGTTTTAATAAAGAGTCAGCACTTTTAGCACCACCGTCATTAGATCCTGCGGTGTACACTAAAGCTTCTTTTTTTAATTTGTTTTTTAAAGTATTTAATAACTTTAAAGTCTGCTGCTTACTTTTTGAAAGTAATAGTAATAAGGTATCAGCTTCATTAGTATGAGTAAGAGCTGATTTGACATCAGCAAAGATTAACTTTACATGCTTGTACTCAATTATCTGAGGACAAGAGTCATCCATGCTTTTACCAATCATAGCTGCCATCTTTTTGCAGACAACAAAGTTGTCGACAATTACAGTAGCGCTGTGAGATCTTTTAACTAAAGAGAATACCATAGGATCGAGAATATCACCTGCAATGATGAGATCACGTCCTACAAACTCATCTTCATTACGTTGTAAAAGTTCAAATACTGGTGAATTTGCTGCCATTAGACTTTATTCCTGTATTTTAAAGCACGAGCTAATTCTACATATTTCTCAACACTGATATTTTCAGCACGCAGAATCGGATCAAGACCAAAGCTGTTTAACTCCTCTTCTGTAAAGAACTTTGATAAAGAGTTACGGATGGTCTTACGACGAGCAGAGAAAGCTGTAGTTGTAATGTTATTTAAATAAGGTACTAATGATCTTTCTTCATCAGTTAAGTCCTTTGGCTTTAAACGTACCACAGCGGAGGTTACCTTAGGTGCTGGTCTGAATGCTGATGGTGGAACTATAAGCATTGGGATAACCTGCGCATGGAACTGAGTCATCACAGTTAAACGACCATAGTCTTTGGTGCTAGGTCCTGCAGCTAATCTTTCTACTACTTCCTTTTGTAACATAAAATGCATATCAGTAATGCCTTTTTGTGACAGCAGGTGGAAGATAATAGGGGAGGTGATGTTGTAAGGTAAGTTACCAAAAACACGCAACTGACCTGCACCTTCTAACTCCTCAAAGTTAACCTTTAAGGCATCACCTTCAATAATGGTAAGTCCTTTTAAGAAAGGATCATGCTTTAAGATCTCCACAAGATCACGGTCTAACTCAATTGCAGTTAGTACTTTAGCTCTTTCTAAAACCGGTCTAGTTAAAGCTGCATGACCTGGTCCAATTTCAACTAAGTGTTCACCCTCTTTTGGATTGATGGCATCCACAATCTGAGAAATGATGTGATCATTAACTAAGAAGTTCTGTCCAAAGCGTTTTCTTGCTTTCATGTGTACTGGTGGTAAAGCCATATTATCTCCTGCTACGTAGTGCCATAGTATGAGCTAGTTCTACTGCTGCAAACAGAGAACCAGGATCTGCCTTGGTTGTACCTGCTAAATCTAGTGCAGTTCCATGATCGACAGAAGTTCTAATATAAGGAAGTCCTAAGGTAGTGTTGTAACCACAATCAAAACCTGCATATTTTAAAACAGGTAACCCCTGATCATGGTACATGGTTAAGAAGGCATCAGCCTTCTCAATATACTTTTGCTGGAACATGGTGTCAGCAGGCAGTGGTCCTATGATATTGATGCCCTGAGCTTTTAACTCTTCAAAGGTAGGAATGATAGTGTCTATCTCTTCCATACCCAGATGTCCATCTTCACCTGCGTGAGGATTTAAACCTGCGCTGATGATGCATGGTTTATCAATACCAAACTTGGTTTTAAGATCGTGATTTAAAATAGTTACGATCTCAACTAAAAGCTCTTTAGTGATGGCATCAGATACATCTTTTAAAGGCAGATGAGTAGTAGCAAGAGCTACATTGAATTTCTTGCAGCCTAACATCATTACTACTTTTTTAGTATGAGTCCTTTCCTGAAAGTACTCAGTGTGACCTGTAAAGTTAAGACCAGTGTCAGCAATCACAGCCTTACTGATAGGACCTGTAACTATACCAGAGAACTCACCTGATACTGATTTGTCTGAGGCAATATCAAGACAGTCTAAAACGTATTTGGCGTTTCTTTTATCAAGTTTTCCCGGAACTGAAGGTACAGCTAAAGGTACATCTAAAACACATAAGGTACCTTTTGTTTGAGGTACAAAATTGTCTTTAGAGTAATCAGTTATCTTTACAGACTCAGTGTGATTAGAATTAAAAAGAGCTATACGCTGTGCGATAAGCTCTTTAGATGCGATGATAACAAGCTGAGTATCTTTTAAGTCAAGTTTTGACAGATGATACATCAGCTCTGGACCGACACCTGAAGGCTCTCCAGGTGTCACTGCTAAACGATATGTCATTTAACCTCTAAATTATGGCCTATCTTTAGTTTAGAAGACGGCTGTTTTCTGAATATTGCTGGCTTCCCTGATCGTCATTTGTAGGCTTTAGAGTATTCTTGCCTTTATTGTCCTGATCAAGAGAAACACCAGAATTTACTAATTCAGGATCGATAACGTGGATGTAAGCCATCTCACGTAATGATCTTTCCCATGAAGTTACAGCTTCATTGAATTCACGCTCAAAGATAATAGAGTTTGCTTTCTCTTTGAAAACTTCTAAAGAGTCTCTGTCAACTCTAGTATCTTTTAACAGAATTAAGTGCCAACCAAATGCTGATTTTACAGGCTGACTCATCTGACCTACATGTAACTGAGTTAAAGCTCTGGCAAAGTTTGGATCATAGATATCAGCTACAGCATAACCTAAATCACCACCTTTAATTGCTGAACCAGGATCTTCAGAGTACTGCTTGGCAGCCTGTGCAAAAGTAATGGTACCCTTGTTAATCTCAGATGCGATATCCTTTAACTTGGCAACAGCTGCCTCATCTGAATAAATGATGGAGGTCTTAATTAAGATATGAGCTGCATCATAGGTCTTAATAGGAGTTACAGCTGAATGTGAAACATCATAAAGTTTAATGATGTGCATACCAATTGATGATCTGAATGGTCCAATTACATCACCAGGTTTTGCATTTAAGATAGCAGGTAAGAATGGTAATGGAATTGCTGTCTCTGGTATATATCCAATATCAGCACTTTGCTCTGAGGTAGCGTATTTTGCAGCAACTTCAGCTACATTAGCACCATTTTTAATTGCATTTAAAGCCTGACGGGCTTCACTTTGAACTCTGTTGTACTCAGCTTCATTTGGAGCAGATGAGAGTGGAATTACAACCTGAGCGATATGGTACATAGGTTCAACACTGCCACGCTGTTTTAAAGCTTTAGCTAAAGTGTTGACTTCAACAGGGGAGATATGAATTCTCTGACGAACACTTGAACGACGGATTTCGTTGATTAAGTAATCCTCTTTAAATTTCTCACGAGCCTGAGCTTCAGTTAGATTTGGGCCATAACTCTTTAGAATTTTATCGGTTGTAGTGTTGTTACGTAAGGCTGCTGACTCTAAAGTTGAGTCTAACTGCATGTCAGTTACCTCAGCGCCATTTGTCTGAGCAATTTGTAAAATCAGCTCTCTGGTGATAAGTGACTGTAAAGCCTGACGGCGTGCGGTAATTTCATCTACTTTAGCACCAGTTGCTGCATATTTAGAGAGTAGCTTTTGAGTATGAGTATTTAACTCACTCTCTAAAATAATTCCGTTGTTAACGACAGCTGCAGTTGAATCTAAAACCTGTTCTTCTGCATAGGCGTTGCCAAATAAGGCTAGTAAAACAGTACTTAAAGATGCTAACTTGCCTAGTTTCTGGCCAAGATTGTTATGTAATTTCATTTAATGTACCTTATTCTGTCTGTGTTAATCTCTGTTAAGTTATAACCTTTTAATTTCTTTATACAGCACGTATTGATTTAGATTCAATACGCTGCATAAAGTTCAAATTTATCTGTTCAAGTTAGTAGGATCCAGTGATGGCAGATAGTGGGTACCAGTACCATTAGGATCGGTAATACCTCTTACGTTGATAGCGAAGAGATCTTTTAGCTCAAACTGTACGCCGATAAGCTTTTCTGGAGTGTGCTGCATGTTTTTCCAGTCCATGTTCATATAGTTCTCATAGAGCAGGGTAACAGCATAACAGCAATCGTCATACTTTAGACCAAACTTTGTATCAATATTGTAGGATTGCTCAATATCTTTATATGAAGCAGCAAAAGCAGTCCATGATGATGAAATTGGTAATTTTACTTCAAGACCTAACTGCTTTAAGTCTACCTGTTTGTAGTTTTCTACATAGTAGTTACCGTCTTTATAGTAACGGTATGAAACACCTAGCATGTAACCTGTAGCAGGATCGGTGTATCGGGCAGAACCACTGTAGGTATAGAACTCATCACCGTCAGGATTATATTGAGCCTGAGCATGGATAGACATACCAGCAAAAGGCACGACATCAATTAAAGCTTCAAGAGGAGATCTAGGATTGGTACTTAAAGTATCAGTCTGACGCAGTTTTACTCTGTTATCAGAAAAGTTATAACCCTGAGCTAGGGCTGCACGGAAAACTTCACGGTCATGAGCATCAAGCAGGCGAGAGGTTAAACCAAAGGTTGCCATATTGATGTTGGCAATTCTGTCGATACCTGCATAGCGATGAGGTGAGAACAGAGTGTAGTAGTCATCATAACGGTTAGTAGTATCGTAGAGTGCAATATTGCTCTGATCTTTGTAAGGAATGAACTGATACTTAAACTCAGGCTCTAATGTCTGGGTGTGGTTCATGTCCAGTACTTTCTTTTCAAAGGTAGATTTAGCATGAACATCAGCTAAGTACAGAGCGCGAGTTACAGAATCTTTGTACTCATTAAAGCCTAAACGAGACTTATATGAAGAGGCTAAATACTCTAAATCAGACTGACTGTAATGAGTTAAAAAGCCGGTTAGTCCCATATCTACACTGGTGCCGTAACCTTCGTAGGCAAGATAGCGTACAGAAGGCTCAGCATGCAGACGATTCATAGATAATGTCATGTCATTTTTCATCTTATCTAATGAAAAATGGGTAGCTTCAGTCTTTAACTTAAAGTAGAAAGGACCGTATGAGTTATAGGTGTTAGCTTTTAACTGAGGCAACATGGCAAATGGTCTGTAAGTAGAAATATTAGAAGTAGAGAACATGTTCTGATACTTTCTTAATTCTAAAGACACATCATACAGATCCTGATCATATCTTGCCTTAAAACTCTGCTGCAGACTTGAATCGGTGATAGCAGCGTTTTTCTGACTTACATCAGACAGATAGGTATAGTCGTCGTTACGAACTTTACTGTAGTCTATGCTGAAGTTTAAATCATTCTCTAAGAAAGATAAGGTCTGATAAATGTTAATAAACCAGCGGCTGTAGTCATCGTTCTTTGGTGACCAGTGAGGATCGTTTGGCAAATAGGTAGCGTTAATCTCACCTGAAAGATTATTAAATGGTAAATATCTAAACTGTACGTCATAGATATTGCCACGCTTAGCATCATGACCTGGAGTTACAGTGGCATCATAGTTTGTAGCTAAGTTCAAATAGATAGGTGCACTGTAAGAAATACCTTCTCCTGATTTGTACTCTAAAGATACAGGCAGTAAACCAGAATGACGTTTCTTAGTTAAAGGGATCTGAGCATAAGGTGTATAGAATACAGGTACCTTACCTAAAAAGAGTACATCATTCCAGGCATCACCAAAGTAGGCATCTTTTTCGGTTTTAAAAGTAGTTGAATAAAAATGCCATGATCTCTTGTCTACAGGACAGCCTGAGATGGTAGCTCCTTTATAAGTCTTAGAGCCTTTTTTGTTATCAATATTCATCTTGTCAGCAGTACCTGATATTACAGAGCCGTTTAAAATGAAAGCTGCATTTGTCAGGTTCATCTGCTTAGTATCAAGATTATGTACCATGTCTTCATCAGATGAGATGGTGTATTCAGGCTCATGAATTACAGCACTGCTTTTGGTGGATAAGGTTCTCTCTTTACCATCATAGACTACGATATCTGAGTTTAAGATCTTGTCACCCTGAGTTACCTCAACGTTACCGGTGTAAGTTAAGATATGAGCTTTTTTGTCATTGAGCTTACCTGAAACTTTGTCAGCTGTTACTACGACAGGAGTCTTATCAGAATCAAATTTTTGTGGATATCTGTAAGATGGCACACCATAGAAGCAGGCCATATCTTTAGCACGAATAGGGAATGATGGAGAGTTTATCCAAGGCTTTTCATTTAATTTATTGATAAGTCTCATAGGGAAGGTTGCACTGTCTGCTGCACGAGGATTCTGCAAATATTTTGAAGAGGCCTCAGAACTCATGATCTCCATGGTGCGTTCTGAAAATGAACCTGTGATATTGGCTCTAGGCTTTAGGTTAGAAGCAATCCTGGTGGTTGTAACAGAGAACTCAGAAACAGAATTGTCTTTATCTGCTTTTTCAGATGAAGATGACTGTTTCTCGTTTTCAAGTGCAAAGGCATTAGTACTGATAGCTACGCTTACAGCTATAGCTAGAGTCGCCAAAGTAAACTGTTTCATCCCTTTGTTTTTCAAAATCTTATCCTGTAAGTTCAGTCTTTTCTGTCTTAATCGTTGCCTGTAAAAAAGAGTTATCTTTAACCTCTTAAGAAAATACTATTCTTTAGGAAAATTGTATTTTCGAAGATTAGGATCGTTTAAAAGCTCTCCATCCTCATCTTCATCTACAGGTCTGCCTTTAATCACACGCTCATCATTAGCCCATGCGCCTAAATCAATCAGTCTGCACTTTTCAGAGCAAAAAGGTCTGTATGGGTTAGATGCATCATATACAGTTTCATTTTTGCAGATAGGACATTTTACCTTTAGAGGCTGTCCTTCAATTTTTACAATTGCTTCACCACTGTCATGAGCGTCATGAACGACCTCATCATACAGCTCTGGTGAAAGTAAATCCTTTAGGCTCATTGCTGTAAGCTACTCTTGATATAAGCAATCTTAAATGGAACATCCCCTACTTTTGACTCTTTGTCAAAAGGTAAGAATCTGATGTTTACTCGTGACTGGAAACCGCTGACTACAGGGTAACCTGCTACATTCTCATCATATTGAATGTTGATTAAGTCACAGGTATCAGCACTCTCCTGCATAAAGCCTGATTTTGCTACTCTATCAGAAAAGTTAGCACACAGTCTCCATAAGTAGAGAATGGTGTAAACAGGAATTCTGATACAGTCAAATTCGTGTAACCACTTGTCTACGCTCTGTTTTTTCTTCTCAATACTCTGAGAGAACCAGTAGGTAAACAGAGGAGTATCAAAGCAGTTGATACCACTTGGGGTTAAAAATCTTGGTTTGATAAGTTCGATAATAGGATCGTCTTTTAAGACAGTTCTCTGTCTTGTAAAAGAGTCTAAAGCTTTTTTAGCTTCAACAATCTTTTCACGCAATAAGGCTACAAAGTCCTTATCACATTCAGGATCAGTAAGCCATCCTTTTAATCTACCGTCACATTTTTCAAGATCTTTTAATAATTCGATTTTGATGGCACTAGAACCATCCACAAGATCGATAAAATCAACGACTGCGCGTAATAGAAACATCACGTTCTGAATAGAACTAAGATCAGAACTTAGCTCAGCGTTTTTAAAAACCTGTTCTAATTTTAGGTATGTTCTAGCTCTTGGGCTTAATGGAAATTCGTAAATAAACATAACCTTATAAAGTACTCTAATGCATTAAATTTTGCTGTTTGCCAGCTGTTGGTATAGATTATGTAATTTTAACACGAGATCTCCCTTTTTATCTAAAGGAGAACTATCAGATTCAATTAAATCATGAGCTTTTTTTAATCTCGTTTCTCTGTCTACTTGTGAGGCAATCATCGAGAGTGCTAACTCTCTGTTGATGCTATCACGACTCATCAATCTTTCTAGCTGAAGTTTAGGCTCTACATCCACCACTAAAATTCTGTCTACCATATATTCAAGATGATGCTCAAAGAGCAGAGGAATACAGATAATGACATAAGGGGAAGTTTTTTCCTGTACCTGACGCACAGTTTCATCTTCAATTGCAGGAGCCATTAAAGCATTCAAGTCATTTAAGTTCTCAGGATGAGACTTATCAAAGGCAATTTGACGTAAGAGACGTCTGTCTAAACTGCCGTCATCTTTGATGATGTTCTGTCCAAAGCGTTCAGACAGTTTTCCTAAAAGAGCAGAGCCTGGCATCACTACCTCACGGGCAATTACATCAGTATCAACAATAGGTACGTTCAGTTTTGCAAATAATGAGGCAATACCAGATTTACCACAGGCAATACCGCCTGTAAGACCTACTCTGTAAGGTGTTTTTTTATAAGACACTGATGAATTGTCACATGCTTTTATCTGGTCTTTTGTTAAAGACTGTTTTGAGGTTGACAATTCATTAGCATTTGATGGTGTTTTATAAGGCATAAATAAAACCAAAGAATTCAGTAGAGTACAGATGAATACAGATATTTTAGGGTATTTTCTTTATAAATTTGTGTAGAATAGAGCAATTAGTAGAAAAATCTTAAAATTTAATGATTGGGTACATTGTGAAAAATATAAAAAAGAGCCTAGGTGCGTTATTAGTATGTGCACTTCTATCAGGCTGTTCTTCAGATGAAGGTAATGCTGTAAAGACGTTATCACCAGGTGGTCTTACCATCAATGATAAGGCTATCTATTTAAGAGGCGAAATGAATGACTATGAGGCATCTGAGACCTATCGTTTAAGAAAAGACGGTCACGGCTACTGCACTTTGGCAACATTACGTTCTGACTGGGCTCCTTATAAGTTCAAGTTTGCTGATGAGAACTGGTCAAAGGGTACCAACTTTGGCTTTTTAACTCCACCTGGTGTTCTAAGAGACGGTGCTCGCTCTTTGGAATTAAATCCAAATTCTAAGTTTGAAGAAATCAGTTACTATCCTAAAAAAGACGGCGTCTATCGTTTCTGTCTTATTCCAAAGAATGACAGATATTATGTAACTGTAACTAAGAGCTCTAAAAAAGAGCTCCCTTCAATGGCTCAGTTAATTGATATGTCACGCAGTGACTTTGAATAGGCTCTTATTAAGTATCCTTACTAGAAAAATGTTTGAAACTGTAAATACAAACAAAAGATCAAACTAAAAGATAGTTGAAAGGTAAGGCTAGTAAGAGAGATACAAAAGAGAATAAAACAGTAAGGACTTAGACTTTGATATAACCGTGTACCACACGGTTATATCAAAAGATCAAATAAAGCCATTCTATTTCTTTTCATCAAACCTAAAGCAAAAGTAAAGAAAGTAAAACCGCATTTAAGTGAAATTGAAGAGAGCTTTAAGGATAAAACATGGATAAAAGAGCCTCAGAACTAATAGTCAATTTTCATGACTATCTGTTACTTGAAAATGGTCTGTCTGTGCTTTCAATTAAAGCTTACTGTGCTGATGTCGAAAGATTTTTAAACTTCATTGATAAGACTTTTTCTGTAAAAGATGAGCATTTTACACAGGCTCATATCGAAGCTTTCCTGAAAGAGAATATCGATCATGAGGCAAGTTCTAATGCCAGATTTCTCTGCTCATTAAGAGCATTTACAAACTTTTTAAAAAAAGAAAAACTAATTGATAACGATCCTTGTGTACGTATTGAGAATCCCAAGCTTATAAGAAACATTCCTCATGTCATGTCAGAAGGTTGTGTTGCAGCTTTTTTAGATGCCCCTGATCTTAATACTCATACAGGATTAAGAGATAAAGCTATGCTCGAGACTGTCTATGCAACAGGTCTTAGAATCAGTGAGCTTATCTCATTGAAGTTTGATAATGTCTTTTTTCAGGATGGCTTTGTCATGGTTAGAGGTAAAGGTGACAAAGAAAGAATTGTGCCTTTATGCGATGATGCCATTTACTGGATTGAGCTTTATATAAATACCAAGAGAAAAGAAAAAGATCCTCAAAGAAAATGCCCCTTTATCTTTTTATCAGGCAAGGGAATTGCTTCTATGTCAAGGATTGCCTTCTGGTATCGTATTAAAGTTTATGGAAAACAGTTAGGCTTAACGGACAGTTTCTCTCCACACTCATTCCGTCATGCTTTTGCAACTCATCTTTTAAATCATGATGCGGATTTACGTTCTGTGCAGATGCTCCTAGGTCATTCATCACTTACAACCACCCAAATCTATACCCATGTTGCAACCGAGCGTATGCATCAGGTCTATAATAAAGCACACCCAAGATCATAGTACCAACACTAACTTATAAGGCTTAGTTAACCCTGTCAAATGAGAGCTGTGTTAATGATAGTTAACATACTGATGTGTATAATAGAGTCAGCTCATGGTTTTAAGAATATTCTTAATAAGAACACTCTAAAAACGAGCAGAGTTTGATTAAGCATAAGCTCTTTAGATAAGCTTTTGTAAATTCTAAGTCTAGGTAATATGCAGCTTTCATACAGAAAACTTTTCACAGATGCTAATAGCGTTGAGTACTCAGTAATTAAAACTACGGGTACCAGATGCCTGTGCCTGCAAGGGGATAGAAAAGTTCTACCAAGAATTAAAAAAGCTTATAAGAGTGCTCAGTTCTTTTATAAAGCAACTCCTGACAACATCTTTGAACCAATCTCGATTAACGAAAATATCGAAGGTAATTTAGTAAATGCTCTTTTTACCTACAAAGATGCAGGCTTTTTAAAAGACTTTTTATCTGTAGTACCACCTGAATGGCAGTACGCAACCGGTAAAAAAATAGGCAGAATTTTAAAAGATCTGCACTCTGTTCCTTTGACTCAAGCTCAGACAGAAAAAGCAAATCAAAGACACTCTTCATATATGGAAAAGATAGCATTGTATGTAGCAGAGCTGCCTCATTTAAAAAATGACAGAATCGCCATGGATGCAATCTCTACTCGCTATGACTATTTCTCTATCTTTAGACCGGTGATGAGATATGGATCTTTAAAGTACCAGAAGATCATGACCGCTCATGACGGTACTATCTTAATGTTACCTTCATATTCATATGGACCAGGTTGCATGTGTGAGGATTTTGCATCATTAGAATTTGAAAACGCAGGTTTATATCCAGTGCTGTGCGCAGGCGTGATTGATGGTTATTTCTCATCGGTAGTCCCAGTAAAATTCTGGATGCACTTTGCCTTATACAGTGCGCTTTACTCACTGTGGAAATGTGCTTTAAAAGCAAAAGAGAGTAAAGAAATGTACCTTAAGATGCAGTTAAATTCAGACAGAATCAGAGAAGACTTTGATAACTTTAAAAAGCCAATACCTACATGGTATTCAAATCAAGAACTTTTAAAGATCAAAGAAAAGGCTATTAAGCTTGCACTGTAATTCAGTATGCTTTTAAAAGTTTGGGACTGAACCCATTGTTAAGATATATTCACAGCACGTTCTAAATCTTAAGATGTTTTAGGTCGTATGCCTTAACTTCTTAGCTATTTTGATATTCTTCAATTTCACAAGTGTGTTGCTTGGTTTTAGAGTCGTAGTTAATGCCGATTAAAAGAATATTATCGGTGTACTCTTTTACTCTTGAAACGTAGTCACGCTCTTTTATCTGCTCAAGAGCTACCTTTGAACTTGCATCCTTTTTAAGTTCAATAATTAAAGCAGGCTTACTTTTAGAATTAGCTGAAATTGGCAGATAGACAATATCAGCAAAACCTTTTCCTGTTGGAAACTCATTTAATGGAGCCAGGTAGTAGCTTTCAGTTGCTAGGTATGCCATCAGGACGACATAGCGTAAAGCACTTTCATTGTTGTACTCAAGTGCCGGTACTTTATCCTCATGAATTTTAGAAAGCAGATTGGCTACAGTTTCTGCATCTTTATTGTAAGTAGCTACCACAACCTGTTCTGAAAGCTTTAAAGCACTCTCAAATTTAGGCCAGTGATTTTCTTTTACAGAATTTAAAAGCTCAAGTCTAGTTTCCTCATTAGGAACATAGATAATGCCTTCCTCTAGATTACAACCTAGATATCCTAAATGAACCAGATAAATATAGATTGCTACTTTATTTTTAAAATTAAGATCTGCTGTATTGTAACTTTTAATCTCTGGTAGAGGAATTGAAATGGTATCACCAGAACACAGTTTAATGATATCGTCTTTAAGTCCTTCAAAATTCAGATTGATAGCTTCTTTTACAAGACCATAGGCAGATGTATTTGACCAGTAACTTTCAAAAGTTCTGTGATTGATAAGCTCAATGATAGAATTTGGATTATAAAGCTCATACCCACCTACTTTATAGCCGTCGTACCAGAATTTGGTGGTATCAAAATCAAGATGATATTTTTCACACAGTGTCTTAACTTCGTCTTCTGTAAAGCCATAGTACTTAGCGAACTTACCTGGATTTAAGATGGTATATTCGCTAAAGTTATTTAGTGCTGACTGAGTGTTGTATCTTGCAATAGGTAGAATACCGGTCATGTAAACAAATTCAACATAACGCTCACCAACTCCTTTAAATAAAGCTCTTAAAAGGTCAATGAAGTTTTTATGTAAATTTGTGTTGTTTGGGTATTCTCTAAAGACAAAATCCCATTCGTCTATAATAAAGATAAATCTATTATTTAAGCAACGAATAGCTTCTGGTAAGGAATAATTCTTTTCTTTTTCAAAGCATTCAGAATATGTATCTTTCAATTCTGAGACAACATCAGTATTTAGATTCTCAAGATACAAATCACCATTGCCATTGTCATCAGCAAATTCGGTCATATCAAGATAGATGACATCATGCTGATTTAAGTGCCTTTCAAAATCTGTGGTTGAGGCAATTTTTAGATCAGAGAAAAGTGCCTTGGAATCACATCCTTTTGAATAGTACGCATTTAGCATTTTAACAGTAACACTCTTTCCAAAACGTCTTGGTCGTGTCACACATATAAAACGCTTTTCAATGTTGATAATATTATTAGTTAAAGTAATTAAATCTGACTTGTCTACATACTCAGAGTTTCTTACCATTTGAAAGTTTAAGTTATCAACATTAACAGACATAAATTTCTCTCTTGAATTATCAAGTTTCTTCATTAGATTACATCTCCATTATACAAGTAAAAAAGTGAAGATGCCTATCTTCTCATGTCTTTTGAAAGTACCTGCTTAAATACTTGCAAAAAATGCAATTTTTAAAGCAAACTTTTGTAAATACCTTGAATAAATGGCTTATATAAGTGAATTATAAAAAAGAAAAATATTTGAGTCTGGTCAAGCAATTAAGCTTTAATCTTAAATAAGTCAAAATTTGACTTAAAAAATGAATATAATTGACTTAAACAATATTATTGATATGAGGCTTGTATGAGTAAAAAAATAGGCTCTGAAAAACACAGTGTTGAGGTCGATAAAGGCTGCTTTAATGAGCCTCAGTTACCATTAATCCAAAGCTCTAGTGAAAAGAAATACAATGTCAAATTCGACAATGACGATTTGAATTTACTAAATGCTCTGCAAGATCACTATGGCATCAAGAATAAGTCTGATCTTATAGAACTTATCTTATGTACCTATCTTAAAAAATCTCTTCATGAAGAAGGTGTCGCAGCTGACGTAGCCTTAGCTATTGGTCTTATAGCTGATGCTTATGCTAAAAGGGGAGAGTTGTCATCAAACGTATCTTCATGGACAGATGAGGTAGCATCTGTTCCTTACTTTGTTTCATCAGTACTAACCTATGGACCTAGTGGTAAAAAGACAGGATCTCAGCATGAAGGTGTTGCCCATTCAGACAGCTATCTGCAGGTGGGGGTAAAACTGCTGCAGTTTTGTGAGCGCGAGGATCTTATCTCCTCATCTCAATACAAGATGCTTTTTAAGAGTCTTGAAAAGTGGAATCTTTTGACAAAGTATCAAAGAAAGAATGAAGGTAAAAGTGAGTAACGAAAGGTACATAAAGCTTTTGCAAAATCTTGATAGAGAAAGTGTAGAGACAGTAAAGATACAGCCTTAAGCATCACATATTTTCAGAATCACAAAGATTTAGCTTGAGCGCGGTTTTCGCCTAACTGGCGGTAGACACGCCTAGACAGTAAGGCATATTAGAAGGTATCAAATGAGCATTATTCAGGATATTCAAAACAGAGCTTTAGATGAAGGCAGAATTAAAGCTGAGAATGTAAACAGCTATAAAGTTTTAAGTGTAAGACCAAGTGCTCAATTATCAGCTTTAATTGAGGTATTAGCTTTTTTAGATGGTAAATCCCCATCAGAATTTATCTGTTCAAATTTTTCAAAAGCACTTCATGACTTTACTTTAATGTCAAAAGATCATGTAGAACCACTGCAAAAGAGTGTAGCTCAAAGTTTAAAGAACTCACCTAAACACCTCTTTAAACAAGAAAGTGCTATTGGCATGTTAGAAGAAGAAGGAGTAGTTACTGTTAAGTCAAACGATAACAATGATCCTATTGATGGTTCATTAAGATTGTTAAAGCATGGATTTAATGATAGTGGTGTGCTTAAGCAGTAAAAGTAATTTTAAACTTACTTCTTTTTACCCCTGTAGGAAGATTGAAAAATAACTTGTCTAATTGCAGGACAAGTTGCTTAAGCTATTTCCTTCTACCAATCCTTTGCAAGATCTTCTCCTGAACATCAGGTGGTAAGGATCTAAATCTTTCAACTGATCGTTCAAGTGAATTCTGAGCATCGATCTCGCGGTTTATTAGAGAACTTAAAAGCTCTTTTTCAATTAGTTCCTGTTCTCTTTTCTTATAGCTCTGCTGACTTTGTCGGTCTAGTTTCTTAACTTTTAAGTTAGTATCAACCTTGGTAGCTATCTCGCATATGAAGAGAATGGCAAATAAGCCTAATATGAATACTGTAAAGCCTATCATAGCTGCCTCCAGTTTTGTCTGTAATCTGATTTGTGCTTTTGATATCCTGACTTCATGGCCTTTTTACGGTCACAGAAGATCTTAGGGCTGTTAAAGAGCATGACATGCTCCTGCACAAAGTTTCTGACTTTTACTTTTGTTGTTTTCATGTTTGGCTCCTGTGTCTGAATCCATTTACTAGAGAATCACTAAGATCGTTTGTATGCCTTTATAACCTAGAGCGCGTATTTAGTAGCTTACACACACGCTCTTGCTTACTTGCTACATAAGCATTAGGAAGGACTTTTCAATACTGCGAGCTCTCTTAGACTTAGCTTCTGTATTAGCCTTGTCGCGCTTTACCTTTTTGTAGACGGTAATGACGTGATCATCACGCAGCACTAGGGTAAGTACCTCTTTTCTCTCTAGTCTCTGCAAAGACTTGAGCTTCTTATTTACTCGCTTGTACAAAGCTGTAAGCAGAGCCCTTTTATTTGCACGATCATGATGTATAGCCACTGTTGTAGCTTCAATGCTACTTTCCACAGAGTCCTTGTTTTCACTTAGTGACTTGTGTTTTAGCGCCTGTAGCTTTTGCTTTACTATCAAAAGCATGTGCTGCTTCATCTTGATCATGTTGTGAATGATCTCAGACTTGGTGTTTAAGGTAAGTCTGTCGCCTCTATCATTCCAAAAGCCGTATCTGTAGAACATCTCAAGATTCTCGGTGATGATTTCTTCTCTGATGTTTCTCTGTGCCATTCTCTCTTTTGCGTGCTCGGTAAAGTGGATCATTGTTATCTCCTATAGAATTATGTTTTGTCTTTTTTATAACAGCGTTAATTACGCTTACTAATCTTCAAAAAGGCTGTGCAAAGGGCTGTGTCCTGTCAAAGCCGCTTTGCACAGCAAGTCCCCTTAATCATGGTTATATTTCTTTGCTAACTCATCCTCATCTAAGGCATAGCAGTCACTTAAAAACTCAAGATCAGTCCTATCAAGCTCCAAGTGAAACTGAATGCCTAAAATTGACTTTAGCTTTAAGATCACAACAAGCTCTCCGTCTTTAGTGTCTGTGTCGATCTCGGTTAGCTTTAAAGCATTCAGTTCTGACATTTTCTTGTGCTCTTTATAGAAACTCTTCATGTTTATCCTTATACAGCGATTAAGTTATCTTGTTGTTTTGAGTAAACTCGTGAGCGTGCGTAGCACGCTTCACAACATGGCATTACAAACAGGCTGTCTGTGTTCTCAATCAATGACGAAAGCCTGTGTTCAAGCTTTATAAGCTCATTGTTGGTCCCTTCAAAAAAGAACACTGACTTTTGTACACTTACAGCCTTCTTTTTAAGAAGTCTGTAAACCTTGCCTCTAATGCCGTTCTTGCTAATGTCATAAGCGATCAAAAATCTTTGCATGGTACTAACCTCCATGTGCAGACTGTGTCGCTATTTTTTAGTAGCAGGGCATAGTTTTGAGCGCAGTCTTCAATGAGCTCATTTAAAGATCGTCTTTGCCTGTTCCAACAGCTGTTGCATCCCCAGTAGATGTTGTAGATGTTAGAAAACATGTGCTCAAAGGCATGCAAGATGACTGAGAAGGTCTCTTTATCCTTGTGCTTAAAGAGCCCATTCTTATCTTTGATAAAGTCACTGGGCTTTACAGCGTATTTTCTTATGAGCTTTAGCACTGTTGTTTCCACAAAAGGTCTGAACTGCTCCATAAGATCAGATGCTAATGCACAGTGTGTTCCTCTTTGAGCATGGAAGTAACCGATGCGAGGGTTAAGTCCATTGGCTTTTAATGCAGAGGCTAATCTGTTTCTGAGTATGGTATAGCCAAAAGACAGCATGTAGTTAACAGGATCTGGTGCTGGATGCTTTAGTCGACCAGTCCACTCAAATCCGTATGGCTTTATAAGATCACCCCATAGTGAAAAATACATATGGGATGCAAAGCCTTCAGCTCCTAAAAGTTCAGGAACATTTTTGGCGCAGTAGATATTGGAATAACAAAGATCCCACATAGTTCTCTGAAGATCAGCCTTACGTCTTATTAGTTCTCGACCATTAACTACTTTTGCCATGATGACTCTTTTAGCAAGATCTAGAGCATCACTTGAATGGTAGAAATTCTCTTGAACTGTGATGTAGTAGTTTTCATCTTTGTTTGAGGCTTCAAGCTGACCTTGTGGATAGCCCCATACATCCATGAAATCTACAGTTATCTGCTTAATCATGAGGCGGTATAGAACTTCACTGTCAACATTACCGATGTGACCAATGATTACTAGTCGACGGATCTTATCTAGAGAAATTCTTTTCTCAGCATTCTCCTTATCAGCTGCAATGAGCAGTGTATTGTCATTGAGCATAGATACATGAGTGCATCTGTGAGTTAAATATAAAGTCTGCTTTAAGTCACCGATGTAAGAAGCTAAAGAATGTTTTGAAGTTTCCATAATATCCACCTCTCGAAATTATTAACTTAGGTGGTATTACTAATGCGAACTTTATGCCAAGATTTTTAAAAAGTGAATAATGTTATAAAAATTTTTTAAAATAAAAATTTAATAATATGAATTTAAAAGAATAAATAATTGAAAAGATATTAGAGCTAAAAAATAGAAAGAATATATTAAAGAAATAAAAAATGTATAAAATTAAATAATTTTAATAAATTATTATAAAAATATAAAATAGTAGAAATGTACGGTGCAGAAATTCTTACAGTTAGCACTGGAACTGAAATATGCACTTAATTGTACAACTATAACTTGTTGATAAATAATTAGAAAATAGGTGGCGTTGCTGGGGATGACGACAATATATACGTCTACTGAAAGCGGTAGTTGACCAGCTATTTGTCGTAACTCACCAATGATCTGGTGACCCTTCAATGGCAAGTTTTGGGAGCGTGACCTCCCAAATCAAGTCGTAACTCACCAATGATCTGGTGACCCTTCAATTCGAGAAGATAATCGAGAAAGCAATTTCAAAGTCGTAACTCACCAATGATCTGGTGACCCTTCAATAGCTTCACAACCCTAGTTCGTCCTTTACCAGACGGTCGTAACTCACCAATGATCTGGTGACCCTTCAATCTTTGACCGTGCAGCTCTACTTTGTGAGGTAGTCGTAACTCACCAATGATCTGGTGACCCTTCAATCTTAGTCAAAGAAGTCCTCGATGTAATAGTCGGTCGTAACTCACCAATGATCTGGTGACCCTTCAATTACTTTTAGATATACACCATTAGTACAAGCAGTAGTCGTAACTCACCAATGATCTGGTGACCCTTCAATATTCTGAGCTCAAGGGTAAATAGTACTAAAAGGGGTCGTAACTCACCAATGATCTGGTGACCCTTCAATTGTCGTTGGAGCTGCTCGTTTAAACGAGTATCTGTCGTAACTCACCAATGATCTGGTGACCCTTCAATTAGTGATAGAGATTACGTTAATTCTTTGAATAAGTCGTAACTCACCAATGATCTGGTGACCCTTCAATTGCTTGTATATCTAGGAATGGGTATGTATATCTAAAGTCGTAACTCACCAATGATCTGGTGACCCTTCAATCTAATTATAAAGATTATCATGGTACAAGGGCTAGTCGTAACTCACCAATGATCTGGTGACCCTTCAATACTAAAACATGTTAAATACACTGCGTTACGCAGGTCGTAACTCACCAATGATCTGGTGACCCTTCAATCCATGGGAAGTGGCTGATTGTCATCAGCTTAATGTCGTAACTCACCAATGATCTGGTGACCCTTCAATAAACGCTCGTGGTTTTAGAGGTGACTATGGGTACGTCGTAACTCACCAATGATCTGGTGACCCTTCAATGGTATGCCTGCATTGCATGGCTTACGCCATGAGGTCGTAACTCACCAATGATCTGGTGACCCTTCAATGAAGATAAATATATAGATGGGTATGCTTATCTGTCGTAACTCACCAATGATCTGGTGACCCTTCAATCTTAGAAGGCGAACTTCTAAGGTGTTACCATCGTCGTAACTCACCAATGATCTGGTGACCCTTCAATCTAGAGCTTCTTCGTATCTCTTCATGGATTCGTCGTAACTCACCAATGATCTGGTGACCCTTCAATATGGTATTAATATAACATTAACGACTATAAATAAGTCGTAACTCACCAATGATCTGGTGACCCTTCAATTTGCAGGTTTCTGCAGTGCTGCTTCTCTTAAACGTCGTAACTCACCAATGATCTGGTGACCCTTCAATGTATGAACCAATGGTGGTTCTACTAAACATAGGTGTCGTAACTCACCAATGATCTGGTGACCCTTCAATCCTTTGGGCCTAGTGGAGAGTGAAGACGAGGAGTCGTAACTCACCAATGATCTGGTGACCCTTCAATGACCACTGCTACAACCACAGCTACAACCAAGGCAGTCGTAACTCACCAATGATCTGGTGACCCTTCAATTATCATGGCTACCAAGAACAATACAACCACAGCTGTCGTAACTCACCAATGATCTGGTGACCCTTCAATGGCGGAGCAAAGTTTATCAGATAAGAATAAAGGTCGTAACTCACCAATGATCTGGTGACCCTTCAATGATAGATGCTGAGCTTAGTGATAAAGCTAAGAAGGTCGTAACTCACCAATGATCTGGTGACCCTTCAATTTATTGGAGATACTTCTATGTTATATAGAACTCGTCGTAACTCACCAATGATCTGGTGACCCTTCAATCAGCTTAAATCCACGAAATAAATCTATTTCACCGTCGTAACTCACCAATGATCTGGTGACCCTTCAATCCAGAATACTGGATGAATAGTGTTGTATGTTTAGTCGTAACTCACCAATGATCTGGTGACCCTTCAATATTTCACCGGTAACTTTTAGTAATCCATCTAAGTCGTAACTCACCAATGATCTGGTGACCCTTCAATCTTTGGCGGTAGATTTAATACAGGACTATGATTTGGTCGTAACTCACCAATGATCTGGTGACCCTTCAATAACTTCCATATGGCTGGTTAACCAGCCACCATGGTCGTAACTCACCAATGATCTGGTGACCCTTCAATTATCGTGTGCTATTTAGTGGCACACGGTATCTGTGTCGTAACTCACCAATGATCTGGTGACCCTTCAATAGTAGGATATACTGCAGCTGCTATTGAGCTGTCGTCGTAACTCACCAATGATCTGGTGACCCTTCAATGATAATGAGCTATCTGGTAAGTAGTATTAGAAGTCGTAACTCACCAATGATCTGGTGACCCTTCAATTGGTATTACTTCGCAATGGAAAATGGATTAATAGTCGTAACTCACCAATGATCTGGTGACCCTTCAATACTTTGATATGTGTACTTTAACATTTATTAGACAGGTCGTAACTCACCAATGATCTGGTGACCCTTCAATTTTAGAATCCGATATGGATGCTACAGCTAAAAAGTCGTAACTCACCAATGATCTGGTGACCCTTCAATATGAGCGTGACAAACTCATGCGTAAAATGCAACAGTCGTAACTCACCAATGATCTGGTGACCCTTCAATTATGCTGCTATTCGGTTATTTACTCTACTCTATGTCGTAACTCACCAATGATCTGGTGACCCTTCAATAGAGGAGAAAGAAAAGAATAAAAAATAATTAAGTCGTAACTCACCAATGATCTGGTGACCCTTCAATCATTTACATTCTGTAACAGAAGAAGAACACAAAGTCGTAACTCACCAATGATCTGGTGACCCTTCAATTAAATGCTTCATTAATGTCTGTAACTGTTGCTGGTCGTAACTCACCAATGATCTGGTGACCCTTCAATGTAAATCCAACCTTTGGTAACGTTGTCTGTGAAGTCGTAACTCACCAATGATCTGGTGACCCTTCAATTTAGCTAAATCTGCTCAGTATAGTGGATTATGGGTCGTAACTCACCAATGATCTGGTGACCCTTCAATAAAGCCGCTGAAGAAGAAAACACCGAGATAAAGTCGTAACTCACCAATGATCTGGTGACCCTTCAATTTCGAAATAATCAAACCACATCTAAATCAGTGCAGTCGTAACTCACCAATGATCTGGTGACCCTTCAATAATTCAAGTTTCAGTTTGTAACTCACGATACCGTCGTAACTCACCAATGATCTGGTGACCCTTCAATTTACCAAAGACGGAAAGTTGCTTACCGAAGAGTCGTAACTCACCAATGATCTGGTGACCCTTCAATTTACCATTCTAATCATTAGCAGATAGAACAGTCGTAACTCACCAATGATCTGGTGACCCTTCAATGTATTGGAAAGTAGAGGAGTGTGTAAGATTACAGTCGTAACTCACCAATGATCTGGTGACCCTTCAATAATAAGGTATCCATAGGAATACCTTTTACATCTGGGTCGTAACTCACCAATGATCTGGTGACCCTTCAATATAGGGAAAATAATTGGGAATGGGACTCTGACGAAGTCGTAACTCACCAATGATCTGGTGACCCTTCAATCCAAGACAACTTCAACAGCTACAACTCAGACCGTCGTAACTCACCAATGATCTGGTGACCCTTCAATTTAAGGAGAATCATTATGGCTACCAAGACAACGTCGTAACTCACCAATGATCTGGTGACCCTTCAATCTGCGTTCTTCGGTATGCAACCGCCACGATTGATGTCGTAACTCACCAATGATCTGGTGACCCTTCAATTTAGAAAGACATCAAAAAGAAAAGAAAAATTGCAGTCGTAACTCACCAATGATCTGGTGACCCTTCAATTTAAAGCGTTGTACCACTTATTTGCTTTAATCTGTCGTAACTCACCAATGATCTGGTGACCCTTCAATTCGTGCTTATCGTCTAAAACACATAGGCACGAGTCGTAACTCACCAATGATCTGGTGACCCTTCAATAATTTTCGCTGTTGTACACGTTCAACTAATGCAGTCGTAACTCACCAATGATCTGGTGACCCTTCAATAAAACTTATATGAGTTTTATCAATTTTTATCTTGTCGTAACTCACCAATGATCTGGTGACCCTTCAATTTCTGAAACCTTTACCTTTTCGTTAGTGATTACGTCGTAACTCACCAATGATCTGGTGACCCTTCAATACAATGACAGGCAAGGAGTCAGCAAAGACTTTGGTCGTAACTCACCAATGATCTGGTGACCCTTCAATACTTCTTTATTAGCTATTACATCAGCTGCTGATGTCGTAACTCACCAATGATCTGGTGACCCTTCAATCCAGATAGACAATGAGTTATCTGGCAAATAAGTCGTAACTCACCAATGATCTGGTGACCCTTCAATTAATAAATCATTTCCACAATGTATTTTTATAAAGTCGTAACTCACCAATGATCTGGTGACCCTTCAATAAAAGCGGTTGAAGAAAAGCAATTAGCTTGATTGTCGTAACTCACCAATGATCTGGTGACCCTTCAATTCAGGTAGTAAAGTCATAGAAGCAGTAGGATATAGTCGTAACTCACCAATGATCTGGTGACCCTTCAATGACTTCACGTGCCTTAGTCGTTGCAAGTGCTCGTGTCGTAACTCACCAATGATCTGGTGACCCTTCAATAGTAGCACGTTTAACTAAATGTTTCATAAGAATAAAAAAGAATATTTCGCCGTTGGGGTATCGGTCATAACTAAAAAGTGACTTAAAAAACATTAATTACGTAAATTTTCATGCTGAAAGTACTGATACATCAATATCGCCGATCAAAATTATTTTTGAAATTTTGAATATCAGATTTTTCTAGTAGATTCAGATAGTTAAAGAGAGATTACAAGAAATTACAAAAGGGCATTTTTGCTACGGCGAAAAATCCGAAAAATAATATTTAAGATCTATGTATTAACTTTAATGGGGTCTATATAGGTCTAATGATTATGCTGTCCATTTATAGTTTCAGTCATTATCTTACAGATTTCTATATCTCTTAAAAAAGATCCTTGATAAGGACTTGCTATAATTCCTTTATCAATATGACCTCCCCAACCAGGTTCTATTCTATTTAGCTTTTCTAAAATGATTTTTCCAAAGTGTAGGGTTTGTGGGGTAAAAGAAATTGATATCTTATGAAGATTGTCATTGATAGCTATAGAAATATCTGCTCCATTTCTTTTTAAAAGACCGTGAATGCCTGTCAATTCAGAACGCAAAAGCATTACTTGGTATCCTTCTATACAGAATGTCTTTGCTTTGCATAATTCATCAGATAAAAGCTGCTTCATTGTAGATTTTGCATTTGCATATCTTTTGAAGTTATCTGAAAAAAGAGGAATATTCCATACAGTGTTTAGTAGGTAATCTGAAGAGAAAATTGCTTTTATAAGCTCGTATCCTTTAGTAAATCTCTCATTTTCATCATTGTAAAGATATAGCATGCCACTAAACAGAGATGAAACAGAATAGCTTGATTTGTTTAAAGGCAAAGGAGTGTTGCAGAGTCTAGTATTAGTATCTATGTAAGACACATGATCTACAAATTGAAGTAAGCTTTCAGGCGCTCCTATCATATTAAATGCTTGTACAGTGGCGCATGGCAAATCATCATTTTCGTGATGATCATAATTGTTGAGCGTGCAAAGTCCATCGCCTCCACATTCAATGCACAGGATACTACTATCTTTTAAATCGCTGTCCGAAGCTTTATTTTCTAACCGTTTGATCTGTAGGTTATCAAGACAATCTGTAAGCATCGCTGCGGTGCTTACTGTATCAAGATCTGCTTTTAGAAAATTTATTTGTTTTATCATTTTTTATAATAGAATTTTATAAATGGAACACAGATTTAAAAAATGCAATCAAGTATGCTGTTGAGTATATAGACGAAGATAATACCTTTGTAAGGCTTTTCAATGGACATTATATACATAGCAGATTTGGATTTTATTGCCAAAAGGGAAATAAAGTCATTACCTCCATTTCATGGTGCTAGATTTAGTGCATTCTTAAGATTTGCCTGTAGAAAGGCAAATATAAAGCTAGATGAATGTGCCCATGCTTTATTACCCTTTAGGAGTGGCACAAGACATATTCATATAGGAGAGCATCTGCGCTTACGTTTGCTGTTAAATGAATATGGAAAAGAAAAGCTTCCTTATCTTTGCAATGCTATCTTTTCAACAAATGAGCTGGGTGAATTCAATTCAGAATCTTTGCAGTTAGTATCTGTAATTGACGCTGTCGTAAATAAAATAGTAAATTTCATTCCTAATAAAGGTTTTGACTTAACTCAATTCTGTTTTGAATCTTTAAAAAGAGAAACAGAATACCTTTTGAACCTTGATTCATTTACTTTAAATTTTTTCACACCTTTACGTCTTCCTCTACCTCCAGGTGTACGAGTTGTAAATGCATCTGATTATGAAAAATTGTGTAAGCAAGATTTCTTTTATAGCTTTGAAAATGCATTGTTCCACATTTTAAATTCATTAAAGCATTTAGGAGAACTTGCTGTAGATTTATCTGATATTGATAAGCTACCAGAAGTGGTTGAATGCAATACAGAGTGGGCTGATGTAAGGTACAGCAAAACTAGACAAATCCCATTAGGAGGAATAGTAGGAGATATTAAATATGAAGGAAAATTACCTTCATATGAGTTAGCTCTAAGGTTAGTAGCCGGTCAATATACAGGCTTAGGCAGAAACCAGAGATTTGGTTTAGGCTTTTACAAGATTCCTGAATTAGAAATTGTAAGAAGTATTTATATGCCAACAAATACGAGAAAGTAAGAGATGTGATGATGGAAAAAGAAAAAAAAGAAGAGTTACCAATCGTCGTTTCATGGGTAGGATCTACAGATATCCAACGCATGAGAAAGTGGATGAATTATGAATTTCTAAAGGATAAATCACCTGAAGAAAAGGAAAAATACGAAATCCAGTTTAAAGAATCAAGAACCTCTCCTGAGCCCGAAGAAAACAGGAAAAATGGTCCAATCAGAACCATTACTGATGACATAAAAACTCAAAAAATCTACTTACTCTGTTCTAAAGAATTTTCAAAATACAAAGACGATATTGAGGTTTGGGTAAAAAGGGGAAATAAATCTCCTGTTCATGTAATTGAAACAGAAGTTAATGATCCAACTTCTTATGAAGAGATTTTAAAAGCCTTAATCAAATTTCATGACGACTATTTTGATGAAAAAAAGCCATCTCTGTATTACTTTAATATAACTCCTGGAACTCCTGCTATGCAGGCTATGACCCTGTTCTTAGCTGGTAGCAGATTTATAGGATCAAAGTTCTATGCAACGAGAGATCCAAGGTATGCTTCAAAGGATAATCGCTACTATTATCCGGTTCATGTTCCTTATACCTTACCATCTGCATTAACAACTCCTACATCTTCTACAAGTACCACAATTGATTATGATATTCGTCAGGATGTTCTTACACACTACGCAATATATCCGTCAATTACTATTCTCTTAACTGGTGAATCTGGTGTTGGTAAAACTGAGTTTGCTAAAGAAATTCATAATGCGCAAAAAGATAGTAAACCAGACAATTTCATTTATGTAAACTGTGCTGAAATTGCAACCGATCCAAGTACCTTTAGTGTGGAACTCTTTGGAGCAAATAAAGGTGCCTATACCGGATTAACAAGTAACAGAACAGGTAAATTTGAACTGGCTCAAGGTGGAACCTTATTCTTAGATGAAATCGGTGAAATTCCTTTTTCAATGCAGTCAATTCTCTTAAATGCAATACAAAATAAAGAAATTCGTAAATTTAATGACAATAAGATCATCAAATTGAAGAATGTGAGAATTATCTCTGCAACCAATAAAGATCTGATAAAAGCTGTAGAAAAAGGTGAGTTCAGAGAAGATCTTTATTACAGAATTGCCATGTGCTGCGTTCCTTTAAAGCCATTAAGAGAAATAGCTGAAACAGATGAGACATCTTTTAAAAAATTGCTTGATGATACTTTAGAAAATATCGTAAAAGAGATCCCTGATTTTAAAGATTATGCAAAGGTAGATGATGTAGCCTATGAATTTATTAAAAATCAGAACTGGCCTGGTAATTTAAGACAGTTGCATCATGTCTTATTGTTATCATGTGTTGATGCAGTTCAAAGTAAAGCGGGAAAAATTACTAAAGCTGTTATAGAAAAACAGTTATCAAGAATGATTATGCCATCTTCAAAAGTTGAAGAGGTAAGACCATCTGAAGATCCTGACTTTATTCCATCAAATCTTGAAGAATGGCTTTTAAATAAAAAGATTGAGTTTGTTAAAAAGGCATTAGCAAAAGCAAAAGATAATGTGTCTACAGCAAAAGATATTTTAGGCTGTGACTATCAGAATCTAAATAACTTTGTGAAGAAGCACAATCTTAAGTGATTGCTAAACTTGGACTTGTTTAAATAAATGAGGGTAGGCACATTGCCTACCCATAAAGCAGTTAATTCTCTTTTCTACAATTTCCTTTTGCTACACTTATAGGATCAAGTAACATTGCTTTGCTCTTAGCAAAGTTAGGATCTCCATCTTTAGCTTCAAGTGGCATTGTCTTTGTTAACTCGTTGTTAGGCTTATTCTTAAAATCAGTCATAGCGTAATATTCTTTTACGTATTTCTGATCATCAAAAGAAGTCTCATTCTTCATTAGAGCATGCTGCTCAAAAGCTTGAACTGCTTTATCAAGCTCTTCTTTAGAAAGAGAATTTGTTTCTTTACCTAAAATTCTGTCTCTTAGGCTCAGGTATTTGTTAGAAACATCTTTGATATCAGTTTTTACGATATCGATTTCTACAGAACCAAAGCCGACAGACTTTCCTGCACCAAGTTTTAAAGCATGACCTTCCTTTTGGGTTAGGACCTTGAGAATTACACCTAATTCAGTAGCATTTACCTTATCAAGGTGAACAACAAAACTTGCCTCAGAACCTTTTTCAATTGGCTTTAAGTTTGAAGCTACTTTTTGATTTTTAATTTCCTTTTGTTTTTCAGGATCTCTATGCCAATAGAACTTTCTTCCTCTTAAAGAGGAACCTCTGTCATTGTAATTAGAAAGGTCGTCAGCTTTATTACCTTGTGGTTTGTTAACCTTAGGCTGATACAGGTAATGAAGTAAATCAGTAGCATGAGGAGAACCTAAAATACAGGTTAATTCATCAGCTTTGCTAACACTGAATTTTGAGAAATAGGCAGGCTCAACTGAAACTTTTCCCTTATAAGCCTCTTCCTTGTTAGCACAGCCGAAAAGATGTAATGCAAAATCTGTATCACGGTTTTTCTCTGCTGTAAACAAATCTCGAGCTAATTCCTGTGGGGTAAATGCATATCCGATTCTAAAATATCGAGCAACACCTACAGCATGAATTTTATTTTTATCGTTATTTTCTACTGTATAGAAAATTCTTCCGCCAATGCCGTCTTCCATTGCCTTTTTCTCATCTTTCCAATGTGATTTTTGGAATTCTGTCATCTGTAAGAAGAAATCTTTCATAACCTCAGGAGGAACATCTAAAGGTACTTTTGATCTGGTTCCAAACATATAAGCCTTGGTCTTTTTAGCAATAGGACCAGTCTTGTATGCTCCTGGAGTGTTTTCATCTACACGTGTGATTGTGGCCGGATAGATTTGGTATCTAGAACCATCTTTTACTATATAGCCACCAAGAATAGGCTCTTTCTTCTGAGTATCAGGAAAGTTTCCTCTTTCTTTGTAATCGCCACTTTTTGTACCTGTTACATTACGGTAAAAAAGCTTTTTATCATTTATGATTGAAATAAATGATCTTGATAGAGCTTCAACATGGCTTCTTAGCATTCCTTTTAGAGAGCTGCCTGGAATTACTAATTTTCCATTATTGAGTTTAAAGAACTCTCTTTTGGTAGGACCATCTTTGCTTTTCTCTTTAGAATCAGTAGCACCAGCCACAAGAAGAGGAGTTAAAGCTTTTAATGAACAGGTTATGGTTCCTGAGTAAAGCTCATTATCCTCAGATGGTTTTAATAGGTTTTTAGCATCATAAGGTACGAAATTATATGGAGCTGTAGCGTATTTGTCAGTGTACTGATATTTATCGCCGTTCTTTCTGTTTGAATCGTAGACCATACTATTCTCCCTTTTCATATCCACAAAGACGATCAAATTCTTTTACAGGCATTCCATCATCGTTGAATTTGAAATATTCTTTGTTTTTAATCTTGTTGTAACCAGCTTGTGAGATTGCTTTATTAACTAGAGCTTTTCTTAGTAAATAACCAGTCTCTCTTGTATAAGCTTTTTCAGATGATGTTTCATCATCAGTGATACTTCTATATGAGAAAGCTCCATTACAACTCTCAGCACTGAATTCAGCCTTATCAGAAAAAACTTTTACAGATATTAGTTTATTTAACTTATCTTCTGTAAGTTCTGATACCTTGCCCGACAAATACTCTCTAGGAGTTTCAAGTAAGAAATAATCATCAGACACAAAAGCTGTCTGTATTTTGTTTAAGATCTCTTTAGTAGAACTTAAATCACCAGTTTCTAATCTGTAACCTGTTTCTTTTAATTCTGTCATTTAATTAGCTCTCCATCGAGATCGTCTAACCACTGATTTAATTGTGCTTGATCCTTTACATTAAGGTGGTCTTTTCCATGACTTACTTTTGCCTCAACATTCTGTAATGCTGTAAGAATGCCTTTATCAAGATCTTTAATTCTTACAACACCGTTGCCTCTATTAGTACCACCACCAATAGGAGCATCTCCTGTGCAAATATCAAGCAGAGCATGCATTAGAACAGCTGTTTGCAAAGCAGTCAGAGCAGTAAATTCAATTTCTGTTTTTAAAAGTAAGCCCGATTCCCAAACAGGAGCTTCATCAAATAGAGCTCCATCAATAGCGCCACCTGTGAATCTGTCGATAGCCACATGCTGAACATGTTGTGCTTTATCAACATCAAGGTAGATATCTGAGCACTTGATGTGTCCTGCGCTGCCATTTTTGCCAGATACTGAACCGAAAATGCTGTTTAACTCATCATTCTGTTCATTGTCTTTATTAAGAGCTTTTAGAATGTCAAAGACTCTATGGCGAATTACACCTCTTAATGAAGAGCCAGGAATTGTGTATTTATAAATGTAATCCTTTTTCTTTTCATCAAGTATTGGTGTCATCAGGCACACCATGTCAACTTCAGAGTCTTTGGTGTTTGTACCACCAACCAAGATAGGACCGTTGCTTACTAGAGGTAAAATAAGTTTACCTGTATAAAGAGAATCATCTTTTGAAGTTAGATCTTCAACTTTTAGTAACTCTACACTGTGACCTTCGTTATCAGAAAATTTAGGTGCATAAGATAGATTTAAATACGTCTCTAAATCATCTTTGTTCTTAAGATTTAGTTCTTTAACTTCAGCATAGGTGCAGACAACTTTTCCATAGCCACTAACTGTTTTACCACCAAAGGTAATGAGTCCTTGCTTGATTGCTGAACATAGCTTTAAAAAAGCATCACTCTTATCAGCATTCAACTCTTCGTTCCAGCCGTCAAGCTTTAATTCGATAGCAAATTTGACACCAGGAGGTACGATTTCTTCATCGTACTTGCCACCATCAGTTGCAGTTCCTTTTTCAAGATCAATATTTACATGATCTCTTACAAAAGGACCAACGCCAAAGCCGATGTCTTTTCCTGATGCGATCTTTTTGAATGCAAAATCATCATCGAAATCTAGTAGTGATGCATCAGAACACCATACAAGAGAAGCACTTTGATCTAATGAGGAAAAGTTTCTATTTTGGTGACCAAATAGAATATCTTCAAGTTCTGGTTCTGCATCTTTGATGTAACTTCTTAGAATACCAGCAACAGAGCTTCCTTGAATTCTCCAAAGACCATAAGAATCTCTGTTTACAGGCTGATCAAGGCTAGGATCTGAACCTCCACCGCAATGTAGAGGTGTTTTAGTTTGAAGGATAAATCTTGCAATATACATTTGTTAACCTCTCTTAGCCTTCATATCCCATTCTTTTAGTAAGTTTAAAAGAGCATGACGGTAATACTCTTTAAAGAAGATGTCTTCATCTGCTTTATTTGGGGTTTGACCTAGTAATTTAGGCAACTCTTTTGAAACATTGAAAGTTTCTTTAAAAGTAGTTGGATTTAAGAATTTGCTCATAATGTCAGACATTTCGTAGTATTTGCATCCGTCAAAAGGAGATCTTCCTTCGGAATTTTTCCATTGAATGCCTGGTGTTTTATCCAGAATTTCGGTAAATTTTGCAAGCCATTTGTCTTGAGGAACATTAGAAATCATATTTCTTAGGTTTCCACGCTGTGCTGCGCTGATATCTGATGACTTTCTCTGAGACTCAATAAACTGGGCTATATCTGTACGAGATACAAAGCGGACAGCTGCCTCTCTTGCAATTCTGTAAATGGCTCTTGTTTTTAACAGAGTGAGCACATTGCTATGAACTAAATTAGATGAGGCTTCTGGTTTTACGTTCTTTTCATCAATATCATCCGTATCTACAAAAGGTGCATTTAAGAATTCTGGATTTACAAGAATTCTTCCATAACCTTCATTAGTAGATCCTCCAATAGCCTCTGGTAACTTGGAAACTACCTTGTCAAATGTAATTTCAATTACAGATCCTTGGATAAGCATCTGTCTTGCTTTTCTAGGAAGTGACCAAAGGTTGTTAAATCCTTTTAAATTGTCATAGAGACAATAAAGTTTAGAGATTTTTGCGTTTTCAAAATACTTTTGCAGCTCTTTCTCTAAATTGTTCAATGGTAATTCCCATGATCTGTTTGAAATGTATCCAGATAGTAAGAACAACTTAGCAGTGTTTGCATCTACATTTTGAGAAGCAACATCTTCACAAGATAGAACTTTTGCTGCTACCTTGCCGTAACCAGCACTTCTTGAGTGACCTATATACAGATTACTGATACTGTCTAATAGTGATCTCAAACTTTGTTCACAAGCATCATCACAATAGATTTCGCTGATGAATTTAGTACCTTTACCTAAAGCACTAAAACCAAATAATTGTCCATCAGCTGCTGTTCTATCCTTGCCAATAGCAACATGCATATTCCAGGTTTTGTGGATATTTGGTTGGCACTTTTCTTTTGAAGTCATAAAACCAAGATCAAATTTCTTAAGTTTTATAGCCTCATTTTCGTCTAATCCCCATTCCTTTTTATCATTGATAACGAGATCGATTAGCTTTTGCTCTGAATCTAAAACAATTGAGCTCAAGTTTAATACTCTGCTTTTAGCTGCGTTTTTTGAACCAACTGATGGTAAACCACCGTAGTTCTTAAGTTTCTGATAACAAAGAGGTACTGGTACGGTTTGCTCGTCTCCTGCTAAGGGAAAAGCATGTCCCCACTTTACTTTTGAGTTTAAAAAGAGGTTGTTAAATTCATCTGAATCATCAGGTGTAACATTAGGATTATTTCTTTTCCAAACATTTGCTAATGCACCTAATAACATATTTCCAGGAATGTACTCTAATGTTTTATGTGTCTGACCTTCAGTAGTACCATCAGTAATAACAAGAGGCTGCAAAGCTTCTAGTTTTAATTTAATTACTTTCACTGTACATCTCCTTTTAATACTTCAGGAAGTTCAACCTTATTTTGTTCTAGACCTTTAACAGTTATCTTGCACTTTCCAAGACCTCTAGCTCGCTCACCACCAATACTCTTTACAGCAGCGCACACAGCTGATAGGTAGCTATCAAGCCACTTTTCAGATAAATCTTGGTTATTTTCAATTTCGATATCAGCTTCAAGTTCAAGCTCAGGAATACCGCACTCAAGTCTTCTTAAAGATCCATCAACAACTTGCTTATCTTCTTTTAGCTTGGTTTCACTTCTATATGAAATCATGTCTTTTAAGGCTTCTTGTTTTGCATCGCTATCGATACTGTTTAACAGTGAGGTTAAGCCTTCATCTAGGTGAGCACCACCTACACGAATGATTCCTGCTTGATTAACCTTGTCATCTTGAGATGCTGTTCCAAAGATAATTTCACTAACTTTCTTTAAATCATCTCTGCCTTCACATCTAGCTAAAAGATTTGCTCCTTCTCTTAATGCGCCTTTAACAGCTCTTCCTGGAATATATGGAAAGCCATTACTATCTCTAGAAATCTTGTTATCAGCTAAATAGCCATCACCGATACCACTTGAAACCTGCCACTCTGACAGAAATTTAATTACAATCTTTCTTTGCATGGCTTAATCCTAAATTTTAAAGTACTCTTTGTAATCGTTTAGATGAACAGACAGCAGGTGATTCAATTCAACGTAATCTCCAAGCTTTGTCTTGTAGGTCTTATCATCTTTATCTTTGTAGAAGAATCCATTTGCTTCAGGGAATAAACGTAAAAACTCTTCAGTTCCCATAAGCTTTTGATTGGCTCTTCCACCTAAACCTCTTTCCACATTGTCTTTTAACTTGCTGTAGCATTTATCAGCAGCTTCTTTTCCTTTCTTACATTCATTTAAGGCGCTTCTTACAGCTGAGCGAGGTAATTTCTCTGAAACAGAAATACTGTCCTTTACAAATTTAGCAAGATTGTCACCTTTTAATAACATAGGCTTTGCAGTAAGAGACAATCCATCTTCTGATGTAAATAAATGAGCTCTAATGCTATCTAAGTCATTTTCTGTATCATTGGTGATAACAACATAATCCATGCTACTTGGTCTGTTCTTCATGAGAGCTGTAAGCTCTTTCGAATTTTTTACAAGCTCTTCAGACAGATCAAAGGCTTTTAAGAAAGGATAACCAGTAGGGCAGACCACCATACCAACACCAACTGTCAGCTTGTCTAGTCTATTAGCATTTGGATTGTTTTTATTTTGCTCTATGAAAGCTTGATTTGAATAACGTTCAAACTCTTTTACGAAAGCATCAATAAAATACAGTGCAAGATCTGGTCTAATTACGATAGTGACATCATCACCACCTAACACTAAAGGTCTGGCAGGAACCAACTTTCTATCTGAAAAATGAGCATATTTAAGACACTCAGTTAAACCTTTTTTGAAAGCTGAAGCTGTAGTATCTTTTACAGTTTTAGATAGAGTAGACATCTTATTGATAACTCTGATGGTGTTTTTATCTCTCTTTTCTTGGTTAATTTCCTTTCCACCATCTTGAGCTTCTTTGTTTTCTTTTTCTTCTTGCTTACTTACTTTTACAAGTTCCTGTCTGAATCTCTTACCAAGATCATTTCCATCTATATGGATGAAAGCTACTTTACCTAAACCACAAGCAATTTCTTCAAGATCATCAGACCACTGTAGATCTGCTCCTACTTCATCATCAGGTTCTATTTCTCTTAATCTTGCTCTTGATGCTGCAAGTAGTTTTTCAATTCTTCTAGTTTTTGAAGACAGTGAAATGATTTCATCTCTATCAGAACTGTTTCCATAGCTTACTTTTCCAATAGCAGGTTCTCCATCTAAAGGAGCCTCAGCACATATTGGAAGTAACTGCATTCCCGTTGAAGTAGGGTATTTATTTCTTTGGTCAGTAATTTTATTTGAGAGTTCAAATTTTGCGTTTCTTATTCCTAAAGAATCAAATTCGCATTCTTCTGATGCTCCGAAAATTGGAAGACCTGGAAAATCTTCTAAGATCTGCAAACCAAATTTGTTTAAGAACTCTTTGCCTTTTTCAAGACTTGAAAAAAGCAGGTGCATAGCTCCAGCATTTCTTTGCAGGGGCAAGATCTCGTTATCTTCAGGTTTTCTGATTTTATCCAGTACAGTAAGTCCATTGTTATTGGCAAAATCAGTAAGATAATTGTCAGATAGTGATTCGATTAACTCAGAACCTCCAATCATCTCTTTTAACTTACCTGTTGATAAAATATATTTTTGGATGCCACCGACTTCCAAAACTACGTATCCTAATTTATCTGACATTTGTTATCCTCTCAAAAATACTGCTATGCTGTTTGGTTGTTAGTATTGCTTTGGTTTGTGCTCTTGTTAAGTCTAGCGTTCTCTAAGATTTCTCTTAACTTTTCACTTTGACACAAATCTTTCCAATCAATAACTGGAATAGTTTTTTTCTTGTTGTCTTCTTCTGATATAAACTGAGAGGTATCCCCCTTGTACAGGTAGCAAACAACAGGTATTGCAAAACGGTTAAGACTTGCGGTTACATCTTGTGCTTCTACAGCTACACGGTCTAAAGGGGTTGCGTTATGGCTTCCTAACTCTTGAGCCTTACATGAAACCATCACATGAACACCATGCCAGGAGGCAATCGAATCCATATCTAATCTGAAAACATCCTGATAGTTTTTTTCTAGTTTTTCTTGAAGCTTTTCTTCAAAAGGAAGTCTTGTTCTAGCATATGCATAATGACATCCTGCCTCTCTTAAAGCCTGAGAAGTGAGAGATTCGAACCAGTCGCCACCGTCAACTTCATAGGTAAAGACATTTTTGTTTTCATCCTTTAGAATGAATGTTCCACTGTTAGATCCTTTGTTTGAGGAATAATGCGTATCATCTCTGCTTCTTCTAAAACTTAAAGTAATTCCGCCTGCTGAAAATTTGAATTTTTCATCCCACACTTGTACCCACTTTTTATTTTCATTTAAGCAAGCTTTCATTTGCTTTAATAATAAAGACATGAATTTCTTTTCATCTTCAGTGTCATCTCTAAAGAGGTCTGCGTATGGATATAGAATTTTCAGATAATCTTTAATATCACAAGCTTCTACTAAGAATTCTTCACTATCTTTGCTCTTATCACTGATGCATTTTAACTGTGCTGTTCTTGTTAAAATTGACCAAATTAGAACTTCATTTTTTGCTGACCAATAAGAAAGAGATGCTGTTTGTCCTTTTGAACCTGGGGTGATATTGACATGAACATTTGTAGCTGAACTTTACTTAACCAAAGATTTCAATATATTTGATCCATTGATATCTGTTGGTAGAATTTGAGTATGTAATCCGATTTTTTCAAAATAATCCTTGGTGTTATCTGCTAATTCTTGAATTTCAGAATCATTAACGGTTGCTACAATGATTACATTTTTAATTTTGTTGTTTTTTCTATGAGCTATAGTTGCATTAACTGTAGCAGTAATGTCAGAACCTAAAGCAATAATTAAGGTGTCAGAAGCAATCTTGATTGTAGTTACATCTTGGAGCTCATTATCTTCATCTTTTTTGATAAGCTGAGTTAGGGCTCTTCTCAAGTTTTGAGTTGTAAACTTAATATGATCAGGCCCTAATCCAAATAATAGATTTCCATTTTGGTTTTTGAATAAACCATATGGCTTAAAAGGAGTCATCTTTCCTCTTGACTCCAATTTAATATGTTGAATGTCTTTTTCGTTAGCGCAGACAACGTACCATCTTCTGTCGTAAAGCTCATGTAGACCTTTTCCTTCTTTTGTTGAAGCAATTCTTGTTAGATCCTGTCTAATTACTTTTTTAGTATTGCCAATCACCTTGCCGATCTCTTTTACGAAATTTGATTGACAGTTATACTTTTTTAATATCTGAGTAAAAGTTCTCTGTAAATTTAAAATGTCCTCACCATTTTTTGAATCTACAGTCTCTTCAACTACAGCTAAAAGTTCCTGTCTTAATTCTTTGTTATTAGAGCTTTGACTTGTAGATACTATTTTTTCTACTGCTTTTAATAGGTCTTTTTTCAGATTGATAGCTGTTTCTTTACTATTTACATCAAATCTTGTGAAATCAGTTAGTAAGACTAATCTATTACTACCATCATTCCATACAAGATCACAGTGAACGCCATTTATTTTTACATTTACCAGAGCGCTGTTTCTGATAAATCCTGCTGGTAGGGTAATGTTGTAATATTTGAGGAAATTGTTTAATTGGCTAGGAGAACTTTCCATTTCGATGGTAATGCCAGGATGTGCTGCAATAAGTTCTTCAGGTGTTTTTAATTTGCTAAAAGGAATGGTTTTTAGAGCATAATTGTCATCTAGGTTAAAAATTGCAACTTCTTTTCTGTCAGAGCTTATTACATATGAAATATCTTTATAGTGCTCACAAATTGTTTCTGCTACGGAAAAGTTTTGACCGCCAGATGAAAGAAACATAACCTTTTCTGCGTTTTTTATAGCATTTTCGAACTCTTCATCATTGTTGTCTTTGTTGAATAACTCAATAGCGAAATTGGCTTTTTCTTTGAATTCATTCGCTAAGTCTTCTGCATTTTGCTTAGTTGCAGCGGTATATGAAAGCAGTAATTTATCAATTGAATATAGATTGTTTCCATTATCGTCTTTAGCTGCCATACATGCTTCAAGACAAGATTTAATTCCGCCTGTTTGGTTTCCTACATATGAAGCAAAGGTTATATTCATTTCCATTCCTTTTTTTGAGGCGCCAGCCTTTCTCAATTCTATATTAAACAGATCTTCGATTTTTTGAATTAAAACCAATTTTTAGAATGTTATCTAAAAACAGTTATTTTTTTATTTTGATACAAATTCTGTTTGTGTCTAATTATTCGTAAACGGAATAATACTCTCCGACAATTGCATGATTTTCTGTCTATTCTTAGCCACCACATCTTTTGAGGTATTGGCGTAGCAGTAGATACAGCCATGTGAACAGGTGTTGTACATACCAATATCTTTACTTACCATACAGCCACACTCTTTACGCTGACCTTTATCTTTCATTCTCTTAACATCAAGATTTGACTCTGCAACTCCTGTATTAGCAACAGAAGTTGCAGTGTTTCCCTCAATAGAAGCAAATAGATCAAGTTCAGATGCTTTAGGCTTTCTCTTTTTATCAAATGAATGTAAATACTCAGTTAAGACTTTGTCATCAGAGAACAGTCTTTCCATTAACTCACCGTCAATGCAACGGTTGTGCTCAATTCCAAATCTTTCAAGGTCAAGATCTTCAGCGCAGGTAGCTAGGGTGAAATCCCAGCCCTGCTCATGCCAGTGCTGTTGGATCTTTTTAAGACCATCAGCTATTTCTTCTTTTTGAGCAAGGGATAGCTCAGCTCTTAGCACATTGTCTTTAGTAAATAAGCCATTAGTCTCTTTGATAAGATTGTTCTGTACCTTTCTGTAAGCTTCAACATCAATAAAGCTAAAGACTAACTTAGAGGTATATCCTTTTAATCTTTTTGAAAGATTCCAGATCTTGATTAAAAGATCACGAGTTGAAAGATTTGGTGTCACAATTAAAGGATCAAATCTCCAGATAACTCTGTCTTTACCAATTCTGTCTGAGAGCTCTTTAAAGGTTTCAATTCTCTTTTCTAGTGAAGCTACATTAGGTTCAAAACCTTCTTTTTCGTAATCATTTAAAGTGAACTGAAAATAGTAGTGAATACCAGTCTTATCAAGCTCATCAAGATATGGCATTAAAGGACGAGGGTTTTTAGTCCAGAAGACAATTACTCTAGTCTTGTCATAAGACACATACATAGGAGCCTGATTAAAGGGATTTATCCATACAGAGTAACCATCTGATAATCTTTGCATGAACCATTTGGCAAAGAAAGCTGGGATATCAGTTGATCTGCTGGCTGAGACAATTACAGGATGGCTTGCAGGCACTTTTATTCCTGATTTTAATATGATGGTATCTTTTGAATCTGTCATAAGCTTATCCTTTAATCATGTGTTCTTTAAGTAAGCTGTCTAAATTCGCTCTTTGTTCGTATTGCTTAAATTAAATCAAGGCCTTATGTAAAGCAGTTTAGTAAAAAGACTTCTATGACCTTTTACAAAACTGCTCTAAAGCAGCCCTTGTAGCCCTTTATTGAAATCATCACTTAATTTTCTCCTTTTAGAAAGGTAAATCGTCGCTACGACCATCAACAGCATATAGCTTCTGAAATTCAGCTGCCATATAGCGACTGAGATCTACACGGCACTTAATTTCGTTACCATTTCTATAGTAGCCTGCAATATCCAAGTTTTGTGTGTGCTCGTCGATCTTATCAAGTTCAGGACTCATTTTTTCATACATATCCTTGTGACATAACATGACATAAGTCATACAGTCAGGCTTTTCTGAGTGGTAGCTGTAATTACTGTTGGTTGCAAAAAAGCTACTTTGTGGGAAGCAACTTTCAAATGCATCATTGCGAACCACATTAGAAAATGGGCAGTCGCAACCGTTGGTTTCATCTTCGAGCATGCGTGAGCATGGTCTTGGATATAAAAGCTTCATGTCATGTTCACCTTGTGAGCACTTGATAAACTGGATTGCCTGATGGGTTAACATTCTGTTGGTAAAGCACTTTCCCTGTAGAGTATAGGTGCTGTCAGCAATGATAATAGCGCCACGTTTGCTTAATGATCTTGCAAAGATCTCCATAAAAACAGCATAGGCATGGTTCTCAAAACCTGTGTAAAAGTTTTTGTTATAGTTAATGTCTCTCATGTTTAACAAGGTAGAGCTTTTGATGATTTCACCAATGCCTTTAAAGCTGGTGATAAGATCAAACTTCTCATTACCCAAATAGTCCATGAGTTCATTATTGCTTTTATCAATAGACATTGCACTTGAAGAGTCATAGATATGCTCAATTGCATTCAGTTTAAAAGTGCAGTTTTTAAACAAAGGATCTGAATTTACAAAGTTTCTTTCCCAGCGGGAAAATAGCTCTACAAACTGCTCTATAGCTACTGAACTGCCTTCAATTATAGTCACCTCAATATTAGGCAGTTGTCTGTTAGCTGCTTTATACATCTTGGCTAAAGCTGTGATTGCTCCAAATACATCACCGCCGTTACCGCAGAAGCAGGATAAAAGCTTAATACTGCGCTTAGAGTTTAAAAATTCCTTTTTAACTTCTTCTTTAGACAAGTAGTCCATGGTGATGTACTCACTCTCAGCAGCTGATCTTGGTAGGTAGGTGTACATATAGCTTAACCATTGTCCAAAAGAATGATTTAAGTTTTCTTCAACTTCACCTCTTTTTAACTGTACGGGGTAGATACCTTTCTCTTTGTAGTGGTTTAAGGTCTCGTTAATTGCAAAGCATAAACAATCGTCTACAACAACATTCTTCTTGTTCTCGCACATAGTTACTTTCTCCTTGAGTGTTTTTATTTGATGCATTGGAATTATCAAATTTTGTGCCATGATTTTTAACTATATGAAAAATAAGAATAAAATTATTTTTAATAACTCTTAAAATTATAAAAAATTAAAGAAATTTTATAAAAATTATAAAACTTTATAGTGAAGATACTATAAAAAATTATAATTTAATATAAAAATATATAATTCATTTCCCTTTTAAGAAAATTATAAAAAATGGAAAAAGATGTATAAACAGATAAATTCTTTAAATATCAATAAATTAAAAAATTAATTTACATCTAATTTTAAAAGTTGGCACAGCAGTTGCTACTGTTAACACTGTAGCGAATGAACATTTCGTTTTATTGATTTGTTCTGAAGAGAAAATCTTCAGATTTGTGAAAGGAACGCTGAAAACAAAGGCTTTTGTAAAGTGACCGTGTAAGAGTTCACATCTTATACAAAGTTACAAAGATTTTAGTTTTTTATAGTTCTTTTAAAAATTCATAACTGAACAGATAAGTCAGTTGTTGAATTAAAGATCCTTTACTTGAAAGAGCAATGGAATCTTTGAGTTTTACCTGAAGTTGAAATGAGAAGTAACTATTTCAACTTTTAAAAACTCAGCAAATATCAACTAAAAAGATAAACAGATCATGAAAGGAGAACGAATATGTCAAAGGTAATCATCGCTACTTTAAAGCAGGATTTAACTCGTGCTTATGCTCTTTTTGAAAAGGTTCTCGATTTCTCTGTTCTAGCAGGAATTTGTTTGCCCATAGTTTGCGCTTATTCACATGTGGTAGGGGATCTTTTATCTACCTGTTTAAACGGCGCAGTATCTCAGGTTGCATCTTTAAGAGTGGGTATTCTGATTGTGAAAAAGTACACCACAAAGCAAGGCTAAGCCTTGCTTAACTAGTCGTTGAAAAAAAACAAGGCCAAAAGTAATAAAACTTAGGAGTGACAAATGTTAGTACCAGAAGATTTCATCTATACCGCTGTTTACATGCTGTTATCAGTTTTGATCGTAGTGTACTGCAAGTTATGCAAGATTAAAAACAGTCAGGCTGTATGTGGTGTCACTCTGTTTTCAGTGATGTACTGGCTCTTTTTCTTTAGTGATGCCTTTGTAAAGTGAGGTCCAACAATGGAGGTACCAGAAAATTTGAAGCTTTAAAAGATAAACATAAGAGCTTCAAAAGAATTTGAGCCTAACGATTTAAAAATAAACAGGAGAGATACATGACCTCAGTAGAAATTGTCTTAATGATTTTGAGATATTTAATGGCTTTAGCCTTGGTGATAATTGCCTTCATACTGATTAGACGCACTTTCTCTAAGAATAAGTCAGAGAGTAACAGAGAATTAAGAGGGGGGTAAAAGTGGTCTTAGGCTTTTGCGCAGGATACGGGATCATGAGTATGTTTGATCATCTGATAGATTACATTTTTTCTTGATTTTGGAATTATCAGGACTAGGGAATTTTCAGAGTTAAGAAAATATTATGGCATTAGTGGTTAGGAATTAACTGTCGCTTTAGAGAGTTTACGTTTCATTTAAAGAGTGAAAATGCAGTTTTGGTTGTACTTTGGCATTGTAGTCATCTATGTGATTGGTCTTGGTGTTTTCATAACTTTCTGGAAAAAATTTAAGTGCTCACATTCAGAAATATTGAGGCAGTTTGCTTACTACACAATATTTTACTGGACCTGCATGTATCTTTCAGTGTGAGTCCGTCTTGGACTTGTTTTACAAGATTCAGGCGTGAGTACAAGTGAAAAGACTGGATGTAAGGTGTGTGAATATAAAGCGAGTTAAAAGAAACAGAAATCTTTAATGAGCACTATTACCGTAGGTAATTAAAAGAAGTAGTAGCTCATAGAGTTCTTCTCAGGTTGCGTTTCTTACTTTTTGCAGCCTGAGCTTTTTAAAGTAAATAGCGATTAAAAGTAAAACTGAACTAAGTTTTTTGTGCTTTTAAGAGGAATTGATGATGGATCAGTGTGTAAACGTAGTTCGTGTAGCTCCTGTTGTGCCTTTAGGTGCGGCAATTGTCATAATATTGACTTGTACAGCAGCAGTTATGCTCATCTATGCTGATTTAAAAGTTTTTGAAAAAGGCAGAACATGGTATTCACGCATTGTTTGGTATATGCCAATGGTCAGTGTCATGGCTTTAATCGTATTGCAGTTTGTAAAGTTAAGTTATAGGTAAGAGTAAAAGTCTGCTAAGAGAAGTTAACATTAGGTCTTTAAAATCAGCCTTAGCATCGGTAAAGCGCTCTTAAAGTCAGATTTGGCATTTACACAATTAAAGCAATTACACAATTAAAACAAATTTGAAGAAACGGAATACAAACTACAGTAAAAAAGAGTTCAAAATGAAAAAATTATTAGTAATCGTATCATTAGTTTTAGCTTTAACCTCAACTAATTCAGCTTTTGCTGATCCTAAGCCACTAGGCTTTGAGCTTGGCAAAGCTACCATTGAGGATGTGCAAAACACTTATAAGACCGCAGATGCCGGTATCAGTGCCTACACAGAAGGCAAAATGCTAAATGTTGATGCATATGAGGTAGGTCTTCAGGATCTTCAAAAAGTGCTGTTCATCTTTAATTCAGATGGCACATTAAGTGTCGTAGATATGACCTTTAGAAAGACCAAGTTTGATGAACTCTACGGTCAGCTCAACAAAAAATATAAGCTCGTTAAAAAGCAGATCCCTTTTGTTGGCAACAAGTATGCTGAGTATAAGAATGGTAAATCAACCGTGAAACTTGATGCACCTCATATGAGCTTTGAGTTAGACGTAATCTACGGTCAGAACTCCTTCTTTAAAACCATGAAAGAGGTTAACAACCGCCAGGAGCAACAGCGTAAAGACAAGCAGGCTTCAATGCTGTAAAGAAAAACAAGTCCTGCTACTTTGGCGCAGGCATGTTACAGTATAAAAACAAAGAACCTGGAGAGAGAATGAAACATTCATTGAGAGCATGCATTAAAAATACAGCTAAAACCACAATGATCTGTACTATGATCATGCTTACCGCCTGCTCTACAATATCTGGCAATAATGCTAAGGCCTCTTCAGATAAGAAAATGGTATGTAGTCTTTCAGCAGCTGCAATCTGTGAGAACGCTAACTATAATAGTGACAATTTCAATGCTGAAATTCTCGCCAACAATAAAGATAGTAATGGCAACAATAGTGCCGGAGAATCTAGCTTAGGACACAAGATTGTAGGTTATACTGCATTAGGTCTTGCTATAGTATTTTATACAGGACTTTTGATCTTAGATCACAATGTCAGCTCTCATCCTCATCGTTAAATGAGGCGCTCAAAAGTTCTATTTAGATAGGCTATAGAGAAGATTAAAGAATAAGAAAAAGATATTCTTTGATTTTATAGCTAATGAAACAGTCTCTTTAACCTTTGAGATGCCTGATGCTCAGCATGAAGAAGCTTATCTTTAAAGGTTACTTTCTCTTTAACCTGAATCTCACCTAAGATCTCATTTAGAATGTAATGCTCTAACTCCTCGTTATTAAAGAGCACAGGGGAGTAGTGATTAGGAGCATAATCAACACACATATTAAAACGTACAATACCATCAGAGCTGTCAGGCTCTTTTGAATGGATATGTCCATGGATTACGGTATTGCAGTTATTCTCTTCAAAGATCTCTTTAAACTCAGCTTCTCTTTTTGAATCAGGTTCTGATAAAGGATAGTGACAGATAAAGATATTCTCAAAAAGAATGTAATCTATGATCTTTTCAAAACCACAGCTTAAAAAGAACTTATCCGTAATGGTATCGTGGTTTCCTCTGAGCATGAGCTTTCTGCCTTTAAGCTTTTTGCAGTACTCAGAAATATGAGGTTTAAATTCAGACTTTAAGAAAGCTATATCACCTAAAAAGACTACGATATCGTCATCGGAGATGACATCATTGTAGTTTTTTAGCATTAGATCTTCACACTGCTGTAAGCCTTCATCTGAAAATTCAAACTGAGGACGAGCATACTTAATTATGTTCTTATGACATAAATGAAGATCTGAGGTGAAATAGAGCATGGTTGCCTGCCTTAAAACAAAAGTGTTAATACATTAGTTGATGAAAAAGCATCAGATAATGTAAAAGGTGGTGTAACGTAAACTAAAAGTTAAAGTCTTTCATTTAAAATGAATGAGTAAAACTTCATAATACTCAAATGACAGACTTTGACTTTTAGCTTTAAAAAGTTGTTAGCTTAAAGCTAAGCTTTAAAACTGCTTAAGTTTCAGCACTTATTGCAAGCAGAAAGTACAAATCAGGGTAACTTACTGAACACTAAAACAAAAACGGACCTTAACGGTCCGCTTTAGTTTAAGAGAAAAGATTATTTCTTTTGCTCTTTAGCAGCTTCGAGTTTCTGCTCAAGGTAGTGAATGCTTGCACCGCCCTTGATTTCAACAGGATCAGTTAACAGATCCTTGTGTAGAGTAACGTTGGTCTTAATACCGTTAAGTACTAATTCATCTAAAGCCTCTAAACCGCGCAGACGAGCCAACTCACGGTCATCATCGTAAACAATTAACTTGCCTACTAATGAATCATAGTGAGGTGGAACCTTGTAGCCCTGATATACATGGCTGTCCCAACGTACGCCTGGACCACCTGGTACATGCAGATACTTTATCTCACCAGGAGATGGCATAAAGGTAGCAGGATCTTCAGCATTGATACGGAACTCAAATGCGTGTCCACGTAACTTGATGTCTGACTGCTTGATTGATAATGGGTTGCCAGCGCAAACTGAAATCATTTCACGAACGATATCAACGCCAGTGATCATTTCAGTAATAGGGTGCTCAACCTGAACACGAGTGTTCATTTCGATGAAGTAGAACTCACCGTTCTCATATAAGAACTCGAAAGTACCTGCACCACGGTAGCCAATATCAATACATGCCTGAGCACAACGTGAACCGATAGTCTCACGCTGCTTCTCTGAAATGAATGGAGCTGGAGCTTCCTCTAGAACCTTCTGGTTACGACGCTGCATTGAGCAGTCACGTTCACCTAGGTATACAGCATGACCCTGACCGTCAGATAAAACCTGAAACTCAATATGGCGAGGGTTCTCTAAGAACTTTTCCATATATACAGCAGGGTTGTTAAAGAACATGTCAGCTTCACGGCGTGTTAGAGCGATTGAATCCTCTAACTCAGCGTCAGATCTTACAACACGCATACCACGACCACCGCCACCACCAGCTGCTTTGATGATGATTGGGTAACCAATCTGGTTAGCTAAACGTTTGTTCTCTTCAAAATCTTCACCTAAAGCACCGGCAGAACCAGGAACGCATGGAACGCCAGCTTTCTGCATAGCCTTTTTAGCTGAAACTTTATCACCCATTAAACGAATGGTATCAGCAGTAGGGCCAATGAAGATAAAGCCTGACTTTTCAACCATCTCAGCAAAGTCAGCATTCTCTGATAAGAATCCGTAACCTGGGTGAATAGCATTTGCACCGGTTGCCTCAGCAGCTGCGATGATTGATGGAATATTCAGATATGAGTCTTTAGGAGCTGCAGGTCCTATGCACACAGCCTCATCAGCTAATTTTACATGCAATAAATCGCGGTCAGCAGTTGAATGTACAGCTACGGTCTTTAAACCTAACTGACGGCATGCTCTTAAAATACGTAAAGCAATCTCACCGCGGTTTGCAATCAGAACTTTTTCAAGTTTCATATTTATGGGTTACCCCTTATATTATTCAAACTCGAATAATGGCTGATCAAACTCAACGGTAGAACCGTTCTCAACCAAAATTTTCTTAATAACACCTGATCTGTCAGCCTGAATCTGGTTCATCATCTTCATAGCTTCGATAATGCACAGGGTATCGCCTTCTTTTACTGAAGTGCCTTCTTCCACGAAAGGAGCTGCAGTAGGGCTTGCTGAACGATAGAAAGTACCAACCATTGGTGACTTCATAAGTTTAGCTGCATCAGGAGCTGCAGGTGCTGATGGAGCTGCTGCAGGAGCATTAGCAGCTGGAGCTGCAGGTGCTGCTACAGGAGCAGGAGCTGCTACAGGAGCTGCAATTACGGTCTGAACTGACTGAGCTACAGCCTTTTCACGGGTAATCTTAAGCTCTTCTTCGCCTTGCTTTAAGTTGATCTCAGATACATCTGACTTAGATACAATTTCGATAAGCTTAGCTATCTTATGAATATCAATTTGCATGAAAAATATCCTATTTAGTTGATTCTAATCTTAATGCTTACGGTCTAAGAAACGAACAGCGCCTCTTAGAGCAAACTCATAACCATCAAGTCCGAAACCTACAATGACACCAACAGCCACATCTGAAAGAAATGAATGATGTCTAAATTCCTCTCGTTTGTGAACATTGGAAATGTGAATCTCATAGAATGGCATATCAATACCTGCAAGCGCATCACGAATAGCTACACTAGTATGGGTATAGGCACCTGCGTTTAATAGTATGAAATCTACTTTGTTGCGGGAATTTTGGATCTTGTCGACGATATCGCCTTCATGATTAGACTGGTAGCATTCAATATCAACATTAAGTTCATCTGCTACCTTTTTGAGCATATTTTCAAGATCTTTTATGGTTTCATGACCATAGATCTTAGGCTCACGGGTACCAAGAAGGTTAAGGTTTGGACCATTAACCACTAATATTGAATATTTAGCCAAAATCTAACTCCAAAAAACTGAATTGGCGCATTCTATCATTTTTATAGTAAAGTGGCGCAAATTTTCTTAAAAAGTCGGTATTTTTTATAAAATTTGACCTTTTTCACCTTAAATTACTCACTACAGAGAACTAATAAAAGACTCACTCTCTGAATGTAATTTGTGTTTTTTTATTTGGCAAATTTAAGATACGAAAACTTGTAAAAACTATGATGTACAACACAAAAAAATGTTAGAATGTGCACACAGTTTTTTCTTTCATTTTAAGGTGCCTGTTGAAAGGTGCCTAACCTTAATAATTACTGAGGAACACTCCATGAGCTTCATTAACAAAGCCAAGTCAATCGCAGAATATGATCCAGAGCTATGGACCGCAATGAGCGGCGAATGCCAGAGACAGGAAGATCATATCGAACTTATCGCATCAGAGAACTATGCTTCTAAGTGTGTAATGGAAGCACAGGGCTCACAGCTAACTAACAAGTATGCTGAAGGTTATCCTGGAAAGCGTTACTACGGCGGTTGCGAATACGTTGATGTTGTGGAGCAGTTGGCAATCGACAGAGCATGCAAGCTATTCCACTGCGATTATGCTAATGTTCAGCCTCATGCTGGTTCTCAGGCAAACAATGCTGTATATCAGGCACTGTGCAAACCAGGTGACACCGTAATGGGCTTATCACTAGCTTCAGGCGGTCACTTAACTCACGGTTGCTCTGTAAACTTCTCAGGTAAAATTTACCATGCTGTAGGTTACGAAGTTAACGAGAAGGGTGAGTTAGATTATGATGCAATCCGCAAGGAAGCATTAGAGTGCAAGCCAAAGATGATCATCGGCGGTTTCTCAGCTTACTCAGGCATCGTTGACTGGAAGAAACTTCGTGAAATCGCAGACGAAGTTGGTGCTTACTTATTAGTTGATATGGCTCATGTTGCAGGTCTAGTAGCAGCAGGCGTTTACCCAAGCCCAATTGAGTATGCTCACGTTGTAACCTCAACTGCTCACAAGTCATTAGGTGGTCCACGTTCAGGCTTTATCTTATCAAACTGCCACGACGAAGCTATCTACAAGAAATTAAATTCAGCTATCTTCCCAGGTACTCAGGGTGGTCCTCTAGAGCACGTTATTGCTGCTAAGGCTATCGTATTCAAAGAGGCTATGGAGCCATGGTATGTTGAGTACCAGAAGCAGGTTGTAGCTAATGCTAAGTTATTAGCGCAAGAAGTTATGAAGCGTGGTTACAAAGTTGTAGCAGGTGGTACCCACAACCACTTATTCTTAATGGACTTCATCGGCTTAGAGATGACCGGTAAAGATGCTGAAGCTGCTTTAGGTAAGGCATTCATTACTGTTAACAAGAACACCGTTCCTGGTGAGCCACGTTCTCCATTTATCACCTCTGGTATCCGTGTTGGTACTCCAGCATGTACCCGTCGTGGTTTCAAAGAAGCAGAGATCAAAGAGTTAGCTTCAATCATGTGTGATGTTCTAGACAACTATCAGAATGATGAAGTTATCTTAAAGTGCCGTGAGCGTGTTAAGGCTCTATGCGCTAAATTCCCTGTATACAAAGACTAATAGTCTCAAGATAGGAAATTTACATTGAGTCAAGTATCAGATACTGACAAAAAATTCATGATGCAAGCTCTAAAGCTTGCATCATGTGGCTTATACACATCCTACCCAAATCCTGCAGTAGGATGTGTCATTGTCCGTGACGGTAAAATCATCGGCAGGGGGTACCATCATAAAGCTGGTTGTCCACATGCTGAGATTATGGCTTTACAGGATGCTTCTTTCGATGTTGAAGGTGCTACTGTATATGTAACCTTAGAGCCATGCTCTCATTATGGCAGAACTCCTCCTTGTGCCTTAAAGCTTAAAGAGCTGAAGGTCAAAAGAGTAGTAGCTGCAGCAGATGATCCAAATCCTAAAGTAAACGGTAAGGGCTTTAAAATCCTACGTGATGCGGGTATTGAAGTAACTCAGCATGTACTAGAAAAAGAAGCTTTAATCCAAAACCGTGCTTTCATGAAATCCATTACAGGACCTATCCCTTACGTATCTGTAAAGGTTGGTATGTCACTAGATGGCAAAACTGCCTTAAAGGATGGTTCAAGCAAATGGATCACAGGTCCTGAATCTCGTCAGAAAGTTCAGGATATCAGAGCAAAATCTGACTGCATTATTACGGGGGTAAATACAGTAATTGCAGATGATCCTTTAATGTCTGTCCGCTATGATGAGTTAAAAGAAAAGTACTATAAAAAGATTGATAAAGAGTATTTAAGACAGCCTTTAAAGGTGATCTTAGATACCAACTCAAGCCTAAATATTACAAAGTACAGGATCTTTAAAGAGGGCAAAGTGCTGTTAGTTCATGGCACAACTGACTCTGAGCTTTTGGGCACAGAAAAAGTGGTTAATGAGCATGTAACTCGCATCTTTATGCCTTTAAGACATGATCTAATCGATCTTGAATATCTGTTAAAATATCTAGGCGAGTTAAAAATCCGTCGTGTGATGGTTGAAGCTGGTTCAATTTTAACCACAGCTTTTATTAACTCAGGTTTCTGTGATGAACTCTATCTTTTTATGTCAGGTAAAGTTTTAGGTAAAGACGGTCGCAATGCCTTTAATCTTGAGAATGCACTGTCTTTAGATAAGTGTCAGGAATTTACCTTGTATAAGACTAAAAAGTACGGTTCGGATGTGCTCTTACATTATCTATCAGGTGGTAACTGATGTTTACAGGTATTGTTGAAGCTGTAGGCACCCTGAAGGCTTTAAAAAAGCATGGCCACGGTTACGAGATTTTAGTAGAGACTCCAGATTCTTTTAAATTAAAAGAACGCGTTAAATTAGGCGACTCTATTGCCAATAATGGTGTTTGTCTTACAGTTACAGCTATGTCAGGTAACGCCTTTTATGCAGATGTGTCTTCAGAGACTGTAAAATGTACCTGTTTGGGCAGTTATTCATCAGGGCATAAGATAAACCTAGAGCTAGCCTGTACCCCGTCTACTCATTTAGGAGGGCACGTTGTACAGGGCCACGTTGATGGCATCGGTACAGTCATCTCAAAGCATACCTTAGATGAGGCTTATGATATCTGGATAAAAGCTCCTAATGAGCTTTTACGCTATATTGCTCCAAAGGGCTCTATAGCAGTAGATGGTGTGTCTTTAACTGTAAATGAGATAAAGGGTGACTGCTTTAGATTAACCTTAATTCCTCATACTCAAAGTAATGTAAACTTTGAGAACTTTAATGAAGGTAATAAAGTTAATCTTGAGTGTGACGTATTAGCTAGATATTTAGAAAGACTGTTTACGGCAGGAGCCGGCTCCATTAACGCAGGAACTCAAAGTCTAGCTAAAGATGGCGCCATGAAAGGTCACACCACAAACAGCAAACAGAATAATTTATCAAATAGCAAGAGCTACAAGTCCTCTGCTATTACCATGAGTGCATTACTCATGAACGGTTTTAAGTAATTTTGGAGAACCTATGTCTATCAAAGTAATTGAAGGTAACAAGCCTTGCCGAGAGGGCAAGTTTGCTATTGTAGTATCTCGTTTTAACAGCCTTATCTGTGAGCGTCTGGTTGAAGGTGCTGTAGACGTTTTAAAGCGTGAAGGTGAGGTCCCAGAGGAGAACATTACTTTAGTACGTGTACCAGGTGCTATTGAGATCCCAGTAGTATGCGAAAAGATTGCACAGTCTCAAAAGTACGATGCTATCATCGCTTTAGGTTGTGTAATTCGTGGTTCAACCTATCACTTTGAGGTTGTAGCAAACGAGTGTGCTAAGGGTATTACTCAGGTAACCTTAAAGTATGCTATTCCTGTATCAAACGGTGTTTTAACTGTAGATACTCTAGAGCAGGCTTTAGAGAGAGCAGGTTCTCATACCGGTAACAAGGGCGCCGAAGCTGCTTCTGCTGCACTTGAAATGGTAAATGTAGTAAAACAGTTTTAATTGAAGCTGAATTAAAAGTTTATAAAAAGTTATAAACAAATGCTTTAAATTTATAAAACAAAGCTTTAAATAAAGCACTTAGATAAGAGCTTTAAACTAAAACAATAAAGGATTTAAAAAGATGGATTCAACAGAAGGTGCAGTAACACCAGCTCAGCGTCACAAGGCAAGACACTTTGCGATGCAGGCTATCTATCAGTGGCAGTTAACTGATTTAAGCCCAACCGAGATTGAAAAACAGTTTTTAGAAGATCAGCCTATGAAGGGCACCGATCTTGATTACTTCCATGATTTAGTATCAGGTGTAATTAACAATGTTCATGATATCGACATTGTTTATGCTCCATACTTAAGCCGTCCATTAGACGATCTTGATCAGGTGGATAAGGCAGTGTTGCGTTTAGGTACCTTTGAGCTGATGTACCGCCAGGAAGTTCCATACCGTGTAGTTATCAACGAGGCTATTATTCTTGCAAAGGAATTTGCTGAGCAGGACAGCCACAAGTTCGTAAACGGTGTGTTAGATAAGGTCGTTAAGTCTTTTAAGGCTCACTAGTGTCACTAGGTGAATTTGAACTTATAAAAAAGTACTTCTGTCAGAATGACAGAGGTACTGGTATTGAATTAGGCATAGGCGATGACTGTGCCTTATTAAATCTGCCTGAAAACAAAACTCTTGCTATCACCACCGATACCCAGATTGAGGGTATTCACTTTTTTTCTAACACCTCTCCTTACTATGTCGGTTATAAGTCTTTGCTGGTAAACTTATCTGACTTAGCTGCCATGGGAGCAAAACCATACTGTTTTACATTATCACTTACACTGCCTGAGGCTAACGAGGACTTTTTAAAAGAGTTTTCAAAAGGATTATTTTCACTTGCTTCAAAAGTAGATATTCCTCTAATTGGAGGAAATACTACTAAAGGTGAGTTATCCATAACCATCAGTGCTTATGGTCTTGTAGATAAAGGTAAGGCTTTAAGACGAGATAAGGCAAAAGTAAACGACGACATCTATGTTACAGGTACACTAGGTCTGCCAGGTCTTGCTGTAGAACTAGGTTATAAGACCATTTGCCTTGATAAGTTTATTGATGGAAAAGATGCTTTTACATACTGCTATGAAAAGAGCATGATAATTCCTGACAGATGTGAATTTGCTCATAAACTTGTAAATTACTCAGACTGTGCTTTAGACATCTCAGATGGACTTGTAGGAGACTTAAGACATATCTTAGAGCGTTCTTGCGTAGGTGCAAGAATCGATGTTGAAAAGTTGCCAAAGCCCTGTGAGTTTTCAATTTACAACCTTGATGAAAAAATACAGGACAAACTTTGTCTGTATGGTGGCGGTGATTATGAATTGTTATTTACAGCACCAAGTGCGAATGAAGACAAGATCATGGAATTGGCTTCAACATATGCTGTAAAAGTAAGCAAAATTGGCAAAATTAAAAATGGTACATTAGAGATCTTAAAACATGGTAAGATGTACCATCAAAACGACAAGTCGTTCGAACATTTTTAAGTACAAGAATTCAAGGAACACTGGAGATTATCTTGAACACATTATTAAAAAAGACTGCCATCGCAACAGTACTGGCAGCATCAGTATTTTCATTAAACGCATGCGATCACGAAGTATCAGTTTCAAAAAACGGTGCAGTTGTTAATGCAAATGCTACAGCAACTGCAGCTCTAAATGATAAGAGCTCTTTTGAAGAGAAGGCCGCCTATGCTATCGGCGCTTCTTTAGGCGAGTATGTAGCTCAGATGAAGCAGAGTCAGGAGCAGTTAATCGGTCCAATCTCTGCTGAAAAAGTAATCGAAGGCTTTACTGATGGTGTAAACGGCGCTTCAGCATTAGACAGAGCACAGATTGAAAAAGTATTAAAAGATCTTGATGCAAAGATCCAGGAAAAGATTGCTCAAGAACAGAAGATATCAGCTGAAGATAACTTAAAGGCTGGTGAAGCATTCTTAGCTGCTAATTCAAAGAAAGATGGTGTTGTAACTACTACTTCTGGTTTACAGTACAAGGTTGTAAAGCAGGGTGAAGGTGAGACCGCTAAGAAGGGTGACAAGATCACTGTAACCTATAAAGGCACAACCATTGATGGTGTAACTTTTGACGAGTCTAAAAAGCCTATCGAGTTCCCATTAGAGAACATGATTGAAGGTTGGATCGAAGGTTTGCAGTTAATGAACGAAGGTTCAGAGTACATCCTCTACATCCCATCAAAACTAGCTTATGGAGAGAATGGTGCTTCACAGATTGTAAAACCAAACTCTGTTTTAATCTTTGATGTTAAGTTATTAAAGATTGAAAAACCAGCTTCTAAGGCTGAGACTGAGTCAAAAGAAGAAGCTAAGAAGTAGACTTAAGCTTTAAAAAATATAAAAAAGCTGTTCTTTCATTTAGTGGAAGTACTCGCATCTAAAAGCTCTAACCAAATGTACGATCTTTGGTTGGAGCTTTCAATTTTAGAAATACGTAGTAAGAAAAGATTCATCATTTATGTTCACCATAAATGGTGCCAACCTTTATTGCTAATGGCATCTGTTCTGTTGCTAATCCTCACATTATTAAGAGAGCATTATGTTTAAGTAGAAGTTTTGAACTTAATGTTAAACTTTAAGATAGAGAAAAGGTCTTATGAGACAGGATATAAGTTGTTTTCTGCACTGTCTTGATCCATCCATAATTTGTCACTGATAAAAGAAAAAAATTGCTTTTCAATATATAATCTAGAATAAGGTTTGGAGATAATACATATGAAAGATATCAGCTCAACAGGTTCATTTATAGATTTTACTTTAGAGAACTTTATCTATGTTGATAAGACTGAATATATTCCAAAGCTCGTCAAACTAAAGCGAGTTTTTATCTCACGTCCACGTCGTTTTGGTAAATCTCTTACCTTAGATACCATAGCAACTTTATTTGAAACAGGCGTTGAACCTTACTTTAAAGGAACCTGGATTTATGACAAGTGGACAGAGCCTACCTATCCTGTATTAAGACTGAATTTCTTAGATTTAGATAAGTACTCGCTTGATCTTTTTAAGCAAAAGCTAAATTCAATTATCACTGCATTCGCTCAAGACATCAATCTTAAAGGCTACAAAGAGAAAGTCGAACCTGAAGACACAATTGACAGTATGCTCGAGAAGTTAAGAGAAGAAAAACGACAAATAGTGATCTTAATTGATGAGTATGACTGTCAGTTAACCTCTAACATCAATAATGAAGAGCTTTATAAGCAATTCCAAAAAGAATTACAAAATATCTATAACAATTTAAAAGATAAGTGGGCAATTAAATTCTTACTTATCACAGGTGTTACCAAAACTAAAAACTCCTCTGTCTTTTCAGGAACTGATATCAACGATATTACAAATTATAGCCCATATTCACAGATGATAGGCTTTACCCGCGACGAGATAAAAAAGTACTACATTGATTATTTAAAGCTTGCCGCTTCCTGTGAGAATAACTGTAGCGTTGACAAAGTAACCGAAGCTCAGATTGAATCTTTGTTAGATAGACTTGCCAAGAACTATGATG
>ENA-OORZ01000013-OORZ01000013.1-human-gut-metagenome-genome-assembly--contig:-NODE-13-length-73011-cov-4.995669_pt1 | contig 73011 bp, 53 predicted proteins | sample MGYA00241175_ERZ501208 | MGnify/ENA primary metagenome ERZ501208 (study PRJEB25962, sample SAMEA2042554) | human gut metagenome | biome: human gut; feature: human-associated habitat; material: faeces... | reverse complement strand
TTAAAAAGTTCTACATCGATTATTTAAAGTTAGCTGCATCCTATGAGAACAACTGCTCAGTAGATGACGTAACCGACACTCAGATTGAATCTTTGTTAGATAGACTTGCTCAAAACTACGATGGTTACTGCTTTGATGAAGACTATGAAAAGAAAGTTTTTTGTACATGGTCGGTTAATACATTCTTACAGTCAGTTGTTGACAAGAAAAAAGTTCAGTTTGGAGAGTACTGGTACGACAATGGTGGTTTGCCATCAATTCTTGCAAACTATCTGCAGACCCATAAGTTAAATGCGTTGGATTATATTGATAAAGATAAAACAATTAACATTAAAGTAAATGATTTTAAGAATCCAACTTCTTTGACATCTATCAATCAGAATGTCTTAATGTGCCAGACAGGTTATTTAACTTTACGCTCACCTGTATACTCAAAAGGCTTTATGACTTTAGGAATACCAAACAGTGAAGTTTACAATGCACTATTTTCCCTAATGGCACTAAATATCTTTGATGATACAAAGCTTTTGAGTGTTAATGAACAAATTCTTACACAAAGTAAAGATGCAGGTGAAATCTTAGGTTTATTCAATACTGTTCTAAACACAGTTTCATATGATAACTATCCAATCAGTTCTGAGGCAGTAGTTCAGCAATTGCTATATATGTACTTAAAAGGCATTTGTAACTCTGTTACTGCAGAACAACATTCATCAAAAGGTAGAGCCGATCTTGTAATTGAGTCTGATAACAGAAGAATAGTCTTTGAATTTAAGTATGCAGAAAATGAGACTGAAGCTAAGGCAAAGCTTAGTGAAGCTGTAGAGCAGATAAAGACACGAGACTATGGCAACATCCTACCTAAAAAGAATGAGTTGTTAAGAATTGCAACAGTGTTCAATGCTGATCCTAAAGTAAGAGCTTTTACCGAGTATCAGGAAGTTTAAGCTTACAATGAATTTTAAGTGCAAAGCTTAACTGAATAATACCTACATATCCTAAGCGCCACATAAAAACTATCCTGTGGCGCAATAAGTCCTAAGAGCATGAATTAACCTAATACCTGTCATTTTTTTTAATCATGAATTAGCTGTTTAATCCTAAGCGTGATTTTCAAAAGGTATTTATTTACTTTTTTTATACACCAATCTAAATCTGGAACGATGCCTTTATAAGATTAGTTCATAAGGTAAGGCAATGATTATTTTCTTCTAAATTCCTCAATCCTTAATTTCTCTTAGATCTTTGTACTCATAGCCTTACCTTTCAAATTTTAGTTAAAGACCATGTTGCTACCTGCAACTTTGTTATACAAATCAAAATCTAATATATCGGAGTTTATAAAAGCAAAGAGCAAAGTTGTAGCTAAGATCGGTTTATTAGATAAAAAGAACGATAAAAGACCCTCAATAAAATACCTGCTAAAGGTATTAGACCGTAAAAGCGAGTGTAGTATGAAATTTAAAGACAGCTTAAAAAATCTCAAGTTCAATTTTAGAACCCATCCTGTGTTCAGCTTTGCTTTCATCATTGCAACAGCATTTGTAGTGCTTAGCTTTGCACTTTGTTTTACAAGAGAAAGTTTTGTAAAACAATGCGAAAACGGTGATATTGCAGCATGTAACAGAGCCTGTGCTATCAAAGGCAGAACTGCCTGTGCAAATCTTGCGTTTTACTACCAGCAGGGTATTCATGTAAGAAAAGATGAGCAAAAAGCTCTTTATTATTACCAAAAGTCGTGTTCTCAAAACTTAAGCTACGGTTGCAGACAGGCTGAGCTAATAGAAAAGCAACTTAATTATAAGATCTTAAACAATCAGTAGAAGATTACTAAAGGCAGAACACGGCAAAAAACATTTAATTTGGAGAAACCTATGGTTAAAGCAGTTGCTAATAGTCCTCATATCTACAATAGGAATGTATCTTATGCAACTAACACAGCGATAGTGTTTTCTTATGAAAGTTCATATAAGCATGCATTAGCAGTTAAACTGATGAAAACTTGAAAAACGGAACAGTGCGCTTTTTAGACTAAAAAAGCCATCTCCAAGATGTCCTGTTTTGCTTAAAACAATTGGAGATTACAACCTTATGACGTGTATGTCCTTACATTATTATTGAAGTTGCACCAATTAATTTATAAGTTACTTCGAAGAGAACTTTAGGAGATATCTTATGATTTCAATAATTGATTTTGTTAAAGCGTTTAATACTGATTTAAACTACCGCATTGTGGTTCATGCTGAAGAAAGAGGAGATCCTTTTACCCACATTTACAGCAATAAAAATGAATTTCTTGAAAAAGTGCAAAACACGTCATGGCTTGACAAGTATTATTTCAAAGACGCGGATTTTAACTTTGAACATGTGTTGGATGAAGATACACAAAAAACGAATATTGTTAAAGATAAATATATATTGCACATTTGTGTGAAAACGCTTAGACACGAACGCAATTTAAAATTGCCCATTAAATTAGATGATTTTACTGTAAACGATTTAAAAGATTTTGAAAAAGAATTAGGTTATGTTAAAAATTTTAAAGTCAATAATATAATTACAGAAAACAATATTGTTAAATCTTTTAATGTTGAGAAATGTGAATGAAACTTAAAGGATCTGAAAACAGTATTCTGCATGGCTTAATGGAAGATATTAACATCAATAAAGATCAAGTTCTTTTTTATTGAGTTACGGTAAACATCTAAATGATAAGACAAGCAAATTCATAATTTTGTAGCAGGGCTAAACATTGAATACGTCAAGCCATTGAAAACGTCAAACAAGTTCAAGAACGTCATCAACTTTACCTGGTAACAGCAATTATACTAAAGATCTAGCTTACAAAGCATTGTCTGTAGTGTATTCTTACTTCTTATTGGATGTAGCTGCTTAAAAGTTGCTGCTGGATTACGTTTGATTTTTGCCATTTAAAACTCCAATTAAGTCGTAAAATGATATCAGACTTAATTGGGGTTACACGGAATTTATTTCACTCTCAGATTTTTACCTAATCTTTAGAGTTAATTAAATCTCGTAAGATTAAGCCATATCAAGCTATATATAAGGTGCCAGATCAAATCTTAGAATTAACTCTTACACGAGTGAGTCTTACTTGGTACCAAAGATTCTGTCACCAGCATCACCAAGACCTGGGCAGATGTAGGCATCTTTATTTAACTCTCTGTCTAACTGACCTACGTAGATCTGAACATCAGGGTGAGCTGTTGCAAGTTTCTCTAAACCTTCAGGAGCTGCAATGATGCATAAGAACTTAATCTTTTTGCCACCTTTTTCTTTAATCATATCTACAGCATCAACAGCTGAACCACCAGTTGCTAACATAGGATCTAAGATCACACAGGTTCTCTCTTCAAGGTTCTGTGGTAACTTGCAGTAGTAAGGAACTGGTTTGTGAGTTACCTCATCACGGTACATACCAATGTGACCGATTCTAGCTGAAGGTACTAAAGCATCAAGACCTGGTACCATACCTAAACCTGCTCTTAGAACAGGGATAATAGCAAGCTTTAAACCATCTAACATTGGAGTCTTGCACTTCTCAAGAGGAGTCTCAACTTCAACTTCTTTTAAAGGTAAATCGCTTAAAGCTTCATATGCTTCTAGCATTGCAATTTCTTCAATTAAAGTACGGAACTTGTTAGTAGAAGCCTCTTTATCTCTTAATAAAGAGATCTTGTGCTTGATAAGAGGGTGCTTGAAGATTGTAATGTTAGGCTGTTTTGTAAAATCCATTCTATTTATCCTTTTTTCAATCTACTAAATTTTAAAATTTATCTATGCCTTTATCTGTAAAGAAAACTGTTTTAAAAGTCAGTTATCTAAAAGTAGCTTTCTATAAAAGTGATCTTCTGACAAGATAACTCTCAAAAAAAATAACTTTCTACCAAAGTAACATCAGTAAAAAAACATTCAATAAAAGAACAGACAGTGTCTGTTCTTTTAACTTACAAGGCTAAGCCTTGTGGTGGATCTCGTTTTCAATGACGTTCTCATCGAAAACGTATTTGTTACCAGGTAATACTGCATTTAAAACAATACCTGCAATTGCAGCAATAGCAAGTGAGGTTAAGGTTACAGAAGTACCAAAAACAGAGAAGGTTAAACCGTCTTTAAAGCCTAAGCCTGACACGAAGATCACAGCAGCAATGATGAGGTTTCTTGACTTAGATAAGTCTACTTTATTCTCAACGATGTTTCTTACACCAATAGCTGAAATCATACCGTAAAGAATAAAGGAAATACCTCCGATGATAGCTGTTGGCATGGTTGAAATGATAGCTGAGAACTTAGGTACTACAGATAAGATAATAGCTAGTAATGCTGCCATTCTTACAACCTTAGGCTCATAAACTTTAGACATTGCTAAAACACCGATGTTCTCACCATAGGTAGTATTAGCAGGACCGCCGATGAAGCCTGCAAAGGCTGTAGCTAAACCATCACCTAATAAGGTTCTGTTAAGACCGGGCTTTGCAATAAAGTTCTTACCAACAGTAGCAGAGATTGCTGACATATCACCGATGTGCTCCATCATGGTAGCAGCTGCAATTGGAGCCATTACTAAGATAGCGGTTAAATCAAACTTGCACATCTGGAATGGTGGCAGACCTACCCATGAAGCACTAGATATTGAGGCATAGTTAATAATTGCTGAGCCATCAGTATTAGTAAAGCCTGCTATATCCAAGATTAAAGCTACGATGTAGAGTAATACCACGCCCATTAAAATTGGGATGAGCTTTAACATGCCTCTTCCCCAAATATTAAATACGATAACGGTTAGAATTGCAGCTAAGGCTAATGGCCAGTTAACAGCAGAATTTGAAATAGCAACAGGAGCTAATGACAGACCAATACAAACAATCATTGGTCCTGTAACAACAGGAGGTAGGAATCTCATGACTTTGGCAATACCTACTAATTTAATAATAGCTGCCATCACAAGATAAACTAAACCTGCGACAACCACACCACCACAGGCATAGGCTGCTTTATCATTAACACTCATGGTTGCATACATGCCAGTGTTAAAGTTTGCAATAGTATAGAAACCGCCTAAGAAAGCAAATGATGATCCTAAAAATGCAGGAACCTGTAACTTAGTGCACAGGTGGAAGATTAAAGTACCGGCACCTGCGCAGAATAAAGTGACAGAAACTGTAAGACCAGAGGTTAACTCTTCACCTGTAGCATCTTTAAAAAAGCCCATAACCAAGATTGGTACCAAGATAGTAGCACCGAACATGGCAAACATATGCTGAACTGCTAAGATCAGCATCTTCTTTTTATTGAGCACAAGGGGAGTTTCAATAGTATTGTCTGTGTTATTCATAAAGTTGTCTTTCTGGTAAGGAAGAATGAGTAGCTGTAGTACACAGCATAGTTAACTGCTTTAAAAGCCCAAACAAACGCATGATCTTAGCAAAGTATGTTTATCTTGACTAGAAAATTAGCCCTTCAAAGGTAATTCTGCATAGGTAAATAAGCAAATCATTAAAGCCTGGATGAAAACATCATGAACTCTGCTTAATTAACCTATTAAAACCTGTAAGCTAACATCCAATAAAAGGCACTTGTTGCAAGCTTTTAAATCCAGCCTGTAAGAAATTTTACATCAAAACAAAGATGGCAAACCTGATAAATAACAGGGGATTTAAGATTACAGATTAAGATCACAGAATCAACACATGTAAAAGTTATTTTGCCTAAGAACAAACTCAACCCGTCATCATAAGTGCGCTGTTACGTCATGTAATCGCACTTGCTTCTATTATCAACTAGATGTTATTAGAAAAGTATTGGCTGACGTCTATGTAAATAAATCATCACAGAACTATCTAATTCAACATAGTGCAGGTTCAGGTAAAACCAACTCTATTACTTGGCTTGCTCACCGTCTTACTTCACTGCATGACGAGAATAACAAGGTTATCTTTGATAATGTTGTTATTGTCACTGACAGAGTTGTTGTAGATAGGCAATTACAGCAGGCTGTTCAGCAAATTGAACATAAAAGTGGTCTTATCAAGGTAATGGACGATAAATGCACATCTGCTGACTTAGCTGATGCTTTAAAAGGTAATACTAAAATCATTGCTACAACCATCCAAAAGTTCCCTTATATTGTTGATACAGTTAGCGGTTTAAAAAACAAAAACTTTGCTGTTATTGTTGATGAGGCACACTCTTCAACAGCAGGTAAGAACATGGCTGCTGTTACTAGTTCATTAGGTGCTGAAGAAAAACTCTCTGAAGAAATCGATGATAAAGATACGCAAGATAAGATTGTTGAAGAAATTGCTAAAAACGGTAAACAACCAAACGTATCAATTTTTGCATTTACTGCAACTCCAAAACATACGACTTTAGAGCTATTTGGTCGCAAGAATGCAAAGGGACAAAAAGAAGCTTTCCATTTATATTAAATGAAACAAGCCATTGAAGAAGGCTTTATCTTAGACGTATTGGCAAATTACACTACTTATAAAACATTCTATGAATTAAGTAAAAAAATTGCTGACGATCCTGAAATGAAATCATCTGAGGCAAAACGTAAGATTGCAAGATTCATTGAATTACATGAGACTAATATTGCCCAACGAATTGAAGTAATCGTTGAACACTTTAGACAATGTGTTATGCATGAGTTAGGTGGAAAAGCCAAAGCAATGGTGGTTACTGCCTCACGTGAAGGTGCTGTTAAATATCGACAGGCTCTAGAGAACTACATTACAAAACATGGTTATAAAGATATCCATGCATTAGTAGCATTTTCTGGCAAAGTAAAACTAAAAGACGATGAAAATGAATATACAGAATCAGGCATGAATAATATACCTGAGAATAGGTTGGCTCAAGAGTTTGATACAGATAAATTCAATGTGTTGTTGGTTGCTAATAAATACCAAACTGGTTTTGACCAACCAATGCTTTGCGCTATGTATGTTCTAAAAACATTAAAAGGTGTTGCAGCAGTTCAGACGCTATCTAGATTAAATAGAACATGTCTACCATTTGATAAAAAGACTTTTGTTTTGGACTTTGTTAATACCTATGAAGATATTACTAAGGCCTTTGCTCCATTCTATACAACCACCTTACTATCAAATTCAGTAACTCCTGAATCAATTTATGATCTGGAGTCAAAAATTGATGGATATTTCATCATCAGAGAGTCTGATATAGAAGAACTAGCTGATTGGTACTACAAAGGAATTGATTCTGATAAAACAAAATTCAGACGTTATGTTTACTCCATGATGCAATCTACCAAAAGGCGTGTAGATGAGCTAGCTGATGAAAAACAAAAAGAGTTTATAAGGCTGTTAAAAAGCTTTGTTCGCTTTTATGAATTCTTATTACAAGCATCATGCTTTGAAGATACACAGTTACACAAGAAATATAAATTCATTTCGGTTTTGATTCCATACTTAAATATTGGAGCATCCGGAGAAATAGTCGATTTAGAAGGCAAATTAAAAGCGGACAGGTTTGTTCAGCAGAAGACTTCTGAACATACAGAATCGCATTTAGTATCAGATCCTATTGTAAGTTTACCTTCTGCAGAATCTTTAGGTTTAACTGAAGAAAAAGAGAAGAAACTATCTGAAATTATTGCCGAAATTAACTCCCGTACAGGCAAAAACTTCAATAACGATGTTGCTGTCAAATCAATGCTTCAGATTAAAGACTTTATGATGCAATCAAAGAAACTAAAAGACAGCGCTAAAAATAACACTGAAAAAGATTTTGAGTTTGCATACTATGACAATGTTGATGATGCATTGATTCAAGGATTAGATCATAACCAAGAATTCTTCAGCATGCTTTTGAATAACAAAGAGTTGAAGAAACAAGTGTTAGGAATATTTGCTGATGAAATATATAAAAGTCTAAGAACTTCTAGTGATATTTAGTTGGGTGATATAGCCAAAAGGGCAGATTGTATCATGCGTTTAAATATGATTTAGGATTTTTGTCAGTAGCAAAAAAAGATAAAAACTTCTCATAATAGTTTACAAGGGGGCATCTGTGGAACTTAGGTTGGCATTTACGTTTATTAACCACTAGATCGGATCTGCAGTATGTGTTCAAGCTGGAAATGGCTTGAAGAGATATGCATAGGAGCAAACTCTGGTTCTTCCGCAAATCTGTTGAAAGCACTGAATAATGTGGTGGCAAGGAACAGTCACTGCATTATTCAAATGCTGTAAAAATCCATCAGGATTTGACATCGGCGGAGAGTAAAGCCACCTATGATGAGATCAAATCCTATGAGCTGGAAAAGCACGGTCTAAAGGTGTCCAGCCTGCATATCTCCAAGGTTAAGCTGAAGTGCGTGGTAGATGTAGGGCAGAATTATAATCTGTCAAAGAAAGAAGACGCTAAAGAGATACAGTGTCCGCTGGAAAAAGAAAAGGCAATTATGGATGCTCTAAAGCATTTTCAAATGATTTGAGAGGTAGGCACAATTATCCTTCACTCCAATAAAAAATATAGCGAAGCCCACCAATCAACAATGATCGGTGAGTTGCGCTTATTATTTTTGCTTATAATCAGCCTATTTTATTGAACGCTGTCAAGAATCTTTTGTACGGCATACGGCTTAGCGTACTTGATATAAGCGTCACTTACATAAATGGTTCCGGTAGCTTGAGGTTCAACCCACATTGCGGGGTATACAATAACCTTTTTTTTATTTTTTCGTCCCGTAGCAACGATTTCACCATCAGAAGTAATCTCGCAACCAGATTGCTTAAGAATATTTGCTAAAGGCATTATCATTTTTATCTGTGTCTCTGGTTCGATTGGTGACTCTCTTATCCCATCGACACCCCATTTGAGAAGTTGGAGCGCAGCAAAACGGTCAAGCATACCATGGACATATTGATTTCTGTAATGCTTTAGACATTTTGAGCATGCAGATCCGCAATTGCAAGAACTTAGAAGATCCTTCATATCGGTGAGCAGTTCAGCAATCGCATCTGCTACACTGACAGCATAACCAGCGCCACTTGACAGACTATCATAAAGATAAATATCAATATAAGAGGCTTCAGAACCAGTTCTAAGACGATAACCAGTAACAAGTTCGGTAAATTCAACATCAAGCTTTTTACTTGCCACAAGTCGAAGTGCTTCAGCTAGAGATTGCGCTGCTCGATTAAGCCATGGATTGCCGTTTCTTCTGACATCAACGATCCTGTCGTCAATTGTGAATTCGAGAACTAACATATCAGTTATAAAGTCATAGCCAAGATTCACATTAAAACAGTTGCTGTGGAGACATTTTCTTAGAGTTTTCTTCAACTTGTATGGTCTGTTAATATCCTTTAGGACAGAAACATCATCACCCGGCATAGCAGCTCCACAGTCCTTGCAGACCATAAAACCTTTGTCAGCTGATCCTTTGTTTAGCATGATAATGCGTTGGTTTGTTCGTGAAGCAATCCGTATGTTTTTACAGCCCGGGGCAAGTTTCATTTCTTCAGCCTCGGGTAGAGTTGAATAAAGAGGCTGCTGTACAGCAGTGTATTCTTCTGATAGCTGAACGTCTGGTATGGATTCAGCATTTCTTGGCGCAACACCCCAAGGACGCATCATTTTGCGGGTAATCTTCAGATCGCTATTCCCACAAAACGGACAACGCTTAGTTTCCTCATCCTCCTTCAAGCCGAACCACCCACACTCAGGACACGAGATGACCTGCTTTACATAATTTGGGTCTTCCGTGTAAGCACGTGCCGGAGTTAGATATTGACCATGACGGCGTTCGCTTCCAGGATAGTAGAATCCACCAATCTGATAGGTTTGTTTATCTACAACAATTGCTCTACCAGGAGCATATTCGCCAATAGCTACATCCAGACCACGCTCAACCTCGTAAAGAATCTTTCCGTATGCATCTGGTATGTAGGTACTTACGACATTCTTTGGAAAAGAATATGTTGGGATAATTCCTTCTTCATAGAGAGCATCCAAAAGAATCTTTGCTTCACCTTCCTTAGCTCCTTCTTCTACTCCAAAAAGTTCGGGATGTGTCTGACATTTTTCTTTAAGTGTATCTAAAGCTTTTTTCAGTTCATTCTCAAACACTGAATAGTTAAATGGTATTCCGGCAGGCAAAAGTAACTTGTCCTTATCAGCATTGTAAGAAGCAAGATGGCTCTTAAAATCGTCAAGTAATTTATTAAGGAAAACTGCTGCAGAAACAGTGTCAAGGCTTATATGATTTTCCGAAAGGAATTCTTGGAGAATAACCATTGCTAGATGACGTTGTAGGAGTTTCTCACTTCTTATATCAATCCAAGGCTTGCGAGGGTCACCGCGGAACATAGGAATTGGATCATTGAAGTACAATGTATCATGTGGACCATCTTCACAGAAAGTAACGATGGTAGACAAACTAGATCCACGTCGGCCTGCACGACCAGCTCGCTGCTGGTAATTTTCACGCATGGGAGGAATATTGCGCAAGCCGATCGCAACCAGAGAGCCAATATCGATACCAACTTCCATTGTGGTTGTGCTGCTAAGGATATCAACAGGAGTTTCACCATCTTGGATTAAATCTTGGAAGCGCAATTCATATTGTTCTGTTTTACTCCAAAGATCATCACGTTGGTCTTTATGTGAGAGTTGAGCTGTATGTTCCTCGGTGTCAATTACATGAATCGGCCCACCTTGAAGCGCATCAGCTACCGGATTTCTCCAGAAACCAAGTGCCTCATATTCGCCAGATTTCATATCATGGATATGAGAAGATCCACAGATTGGACATTTACCTTTCAGTGTAAAAGGAGTCAATTCTGAGCATTGCTCACATTTGTACCATACATGAGAAGTATCAAAACGTGGTTTTACTCTAGACAGGTCGATATACAATTTTCCATTATCAGGTTGTGCCAAATCAAGGAATTCTTCCTTTAACACACGTTTCCACGCCATCTCAGTTTCATTCCCGTCACGCCATTCCATGATCTCGCGAATAGTTTTTGAGAATCCCCAATTCTTATCAAGCCCGTAACCACCGTAATTGGGGCGGACTTTCAACCGAATTGTGTCACTAATTGTATGGCCGATGGCTGTAGACATATCGCAAATTGATAGTATCCAAGCATTAAAAAAGTCAATAAACTCCTCATCAGTAACTTTCACATTATTCTCTTTGAGCTCATCTACAGCATCAAAAAGAGCTAGGTCTGTAGGTTCAATCCAGCTTGTGGCCGAGTCGTACAATGTGTTATAGGCACCAGCAAACAACCGCAGAAGATATTCCTGCATCTGAACAGGAGCATTTGCAATCGTGAATCTTGGGGAATACTCTCTACTTCGTTTTACACAACGATTGTAGTTATTCAGCGCAACAGTGCAATCTTCAGCAAATTTTTCCTTCTCAGGCGCATGAAAAATCTGCACATGATGTTGACCAGCGGCAAGGCAAAAATAATCATACAGCCAATTCATTGACTGCTCGTCCGTTTGTTCTTCCATCGTTTTGATAGCGATTGCAAATAATTGCCTTGCAGCAGATATGTCCGAAGCCTCTGACATATCTCGAGCCAACTTTGCTGCTCGCTGACGACTGTCCGAAAACAGCAAAACTTTGCGTCCTTCGTTAGGAAAACGATCTGGATCATTGTCCTTTCCTGGCACAGCGGGTTGCAGTTGGAACTGTGCTTTGATTAGGTTGAAGAAAGACTGATTGCCTCGTGTATTAAACGAAGTGAGCTGTGATGTAGAAAGCTGATGTCTGCAATGCGGACAAGTCGGGAATGTAATAATCTGAGGTCTACATTTTGCAGAGTAGTTGCAATAGTACAGTTTTCTAATCCATGGTTTCCCAGCAGATGCGTCATCTGTGAAGTTAATAAATCCGCTTTTAATATCAAGATAGCAGGGGCGTATAGCATTTTTACCCTGTTTTGCAGGAAGCTCAAAATCGTCAGTTGGAATGAACAGATGTATTTCTTTCATCCTGCGATCCTTCAACTGACCTGGATAATGCCACAGATATACATTTCCATGAAGCCCCGATTCATCTTCAAGCGCATAGCCTTTAAAGAACAGCGCACCACAACGTCGATCATTATAAAGTTCGTATACAACGCTACCACAATGCGGACAAATCAAATTACCGTCCGATAAGTAGATTTCTCCTAAAGTGAGACCGCCTTCTGAGTGAGAACAACTACAATTGGCGTTGGTACAGGCATATACCCCCGAAATACCTTTGAAGAGCATGTGCATACGTGCAGGAAAAAGGACAGAGCCTTTAGCGTTTTGGGCTAGCGGTGCAATTGCTAAAAGGACACTAACCGCCTTGAGCGCATCCTCTGGATTGAGCTCCGGGAAGATATTAGAAGAAAGTTCCCCAAGTGATACTGCATGTCCGCGACAATTCTTAATAAGCTTATTGAACGGACGGTAATACACAAGATTTTCGTACATCCAGTTATATACAGATTCCAAGGATGTAATACCAGATTCAAATCCGTCTAATTGTCTCCAGAATGACAAAAGCGCGGAAAGTTTCACTTCATCCCTGTTTTCAAACTGACTAGGATCTGAGTTTAAGAGAAGCTCGGCTGGAATATCATATTTCAACTGCCCATCGATCTCCTCTCTCTCTCCAGTCAAGTAACAGAACCTGGTAGCTGTGTCGGAAGCGGTAAGTTCATTTGCAAACTTCATTACGGAATCAACATCTTGCTGGCTATTGTTTGGCATACTTGCGGTAGTGAGTATAAATTGCACTCGATCACGACTGATACCCAATTTATGGAACAGTCTGCGAATCAGTAATGCCACTTCACCGCCGGATGAACCACGGTACATATGGGCTTCATCTATAACAAACAACAATTTATTCTCACAGTTTGAAGCCAGCCATGCGCGTGTATCATTCCAGATTTTTTGTTCTCTAGGACGCAATAGCATGTATTCCAACATAGAATAGTTTGTAATAAGAATATCTGGGCAGAATAGCTGCATTTCAAATCGTGTTATCAGCTCTGCATCATTATCGTTTGGAATATGTATACTCTCATGTAGCCCTTGAAGGAACTGATTCATATCTGCCTTTGCAGGTATCTTTCCTTCTTTGAGAAGACGATTGAAGAATTCTTTTTCAGAGTCACTTTGCGGAAAAGACATTCTTGCCAAAGTTCTTTCAAGTTTTCTGTCCTGTTCAGTGGAAGGTTGAGCTCCAGGATATGGGGTTCTGCCAGTATACATTCCAAACTGAGGGCGACGCACCCCGGTACCACAGGTATTCCGGAAGATTTTGATAAACTTATTATCAGGATCTCCGATCATTCGTCTAAGTCGGCTAACTTGGTCTGAAACCAAGGCATTCATAGGATACATAATAATTGTGCGAATGCCTCGCTTTGCCCATGACTCCTTGGAATTTCTTGCTTCAGTTGCCATCTTTGCAAGAAGAGGCCACATAAAGCACTCGGTTTTACCGGAACCAGTGCCTGTTGAAACAAACAAGTTTTCTCCTTTGGTTGCCGCTTCAAGTGCAGATATCTGGTGAGCAAACGGAGAAGCGAATACTCCTATACCTGCCTTTGTCAACTGAAAGAAATACTCTTTCATCCAATTCTCAAGGGATGCTGTTTCAATACCGTTTTGTACTGTAACATATGCCGGAGAGGATTCAATAAAAGGTTTTTGGTAAAGCAATCCTTCATCATCAATATGATTGTTTAGGGCCGAAAGCAGAATCGGGGTCTTTCCGAAATACTGCGACTTAATATAATTTTCTAGTTCCGTTCTTAACTGTTTATGTACAGAATTAGCACCATTTGGCATCAGGCTATCCCTCCTTTGAATTTATATCCCTCATCAGAAAGAATATTTTTAATGGCTGCAAAAACTTCTACGGTGAGCTTCCGTCTGAAATTACATGGAAGTTCTGTACAAATCTCAGGCCAACTGTAGTACTTTAAGAACTCTAGTTCGCGTGGCGAAAGCAAATAATTCATACGAATGTGAACCAATGCTCCATCCTCAAAGTATTCTATCGGCGGTAATGTTCCATAGTTTGACAGACAGGCACATGCAAGTGCTATGTAGCTATGTTTTTCCACCTGCCACTGAGAAAGAGGACTGACTTCTAGTACAGCATTGACATAACGATAAAGATAATATAGCTGAGAACCTTTCAAGCCGGTTCTGAGAATTGAAATTGTACCTGTTTTGTCTGGCTTATTTACCCAATATCCACTAGAAAAAGGCGGCTTCAGACGAAGATACTCTGTGTCAAATTCAAACGATGGATTAGATTTCCAAGAAGCAGTAAAGAGTGTAGCTTGCCACAATGTTTGTAAATTTTCATGCCCGAGGCCAAACATTGTTTTTATATTATTGATGTTTGTTCCACCATCCAGCTTTGAGTAGAACCCAATGCCAGACACACAGGAGATATTATCCAAAGCAATACCTCGTTGAAATAGAACTCCACAAAAGTGTTCTTCATGTTTTTTTGATGCTACTATTCGTTTCTGACGGTGATAAACTACTCCTGACCTTAAGAATTGATTTTTGATCTCCTCTTCAAGTTTTTCAGAATTTTGCGGTAAGGTTCCCAAAAGTTCCGGATACAACGACTTATAACTACCAAGTATGTTGCTGATTCTTCTACTCAGGTGCTCAATGGAGATGGATTCCTCTGTATTGTCCCAGAGGGAAGCATACGCCATCATGCCGCAAATACTATAAACAAGACGTGTTTTCCACTCATTAGCTGTTTCCTGGTTTCCTCTAAGAATGCTATATTGGCGTGATACTTTTGAGAGAAGTCCGTTATACTTATCCATCAGTTTTCTCCTAACACATGCTGGAGATCACGCTTGAGGTTAGCAGAAATTTCGATGCTATTCTGCGGATCTGCAATTGCCGCTACAAGTTCATTTATCGCCATTAAAGCATAGGAAATCGGAAAAATAAAAAACAAAAAATCATCATCTGTTGTAGTAGAGGGATAAATGTTGTGCATGGCAGCCATAAGACTGTTGATTTTGCATCTAACTAACGAGCTCAGCCCCAATTTTGAAAGGATGGTTAATTCTTTGCGTGTGCCTTTCCCCGCTAAGTATGGTTTAAAATCTTCAGAGCCTTTCCCCGCCAAGTATGGTTTAAAATCTTCAGAAAAGTAACCGCCATAGTATTTGCCAGTAGCATTTTTATCTACCAAAAACTCCGTAAACAGTGGCAATATGAAACTACATAGGCTTTTGGGTTCAACTTGAACGTCTTCTGCATATGGATGGGTAGCTATATAAAAAATATCTTTTTTGAAAAGTATTTCTGGAAGCCGATTCATCCAACCACCTGCAAGAAGGTTATTAATTATTACGATGTCTTCACCATCAGCTCCAATTTTCTCAATTGCTTGTCGAATACAACCGCCTTCACAATAGAGTTCGCCATGTTTATGAGCAGTTACAGCTGCGCAAAATGCTTTGGCAATATCAATCGCATTGGGACCAACAAGTAAAAGTGGCTGTTTTTCTTTATAAGCAGTGCAAAGAAACGCAGCGAGGCCACTTTTATATTGTGCAGCAACACCTGCCTCTGCAAGTTCCGATACTGCTGTGTTGAAAACATCCTCCCAAGAGTGATGTGCATCAAGTTCATCAAGATGTTCAAATTCAGGAAATGAGCGATATACAGCCATATCGAATTCAGACGCAGCCTTGACTGAGTGGTGAGTTGTTGTTCCAACATTTTGCACTGGTTGTCCTCCAACAAATGCCATACTTGCAATAAAATCCGCCACATTTTCACGAGCTTTTTGGATTCGTTCAGCAACTGCTTTTTCGACATCATCGGCCAGTTTTTTTCTATCAGCTATGATATCAGAAAGGTGCTTATCTTCAGCTTTTGTTTTCTCGAGTGATTCTTGTGCTTTGCCTAAATTCTCCTCAGCAGATTTCAAATCCGCACTGAGCTGATCAAGCTTTTTTTGGGCTTCAGTCAAGAGACTTTCATTCTCTTTTTTCCAATCCTGGCGAATAAGGTCTTTAGTTTTTTCTTGAAGTTCTGTGTTTGCAGAAAGAGCCGAGCGGATTATTTCGTCTTCTAAGGTATCTCCATTGACATATTTCCAAACTATGCTTAGAAATTCATCCAGCTGTTCTTTTGCCTCTGGATCGGAGCAACGGCATACGTCCCTAATTTTACTCGTGATATCCTCAACTGGAATTGCATCAATAAAGCCCCTAAATGTTTTATATTGAGCACGAGTTACATCTCTTGTTTTATATGTGGACCAGGAAATTGAAGACAATACGATATCTTTTACAATATCAAGAGGACTCTTCAAATGATAAAGTTTACTTGGAAGTCCAGCAAATGCATTTTTATAGAACGATAATCCATTGTCCAGATGTATAACATCAGCATCAGGAAATTCATATACCGGCACTACAATGCACGTTTTAGATATATTTGTTTTTTCATTAACTGTATTGAGTTCTTTATCAGTACAAAGAATACCAGTATACAGTCCATTTAATCTTGATGTAAAAATGGAGAACATGACTTTTCGGCTGTGGGGCTGGTAATTTATTCCCTCTTTCAGAATGCTAACCAGCTCATCAAGGTTTGTTGCCTGTGTAAGGCTTGTTGCCTGTGTAGAGGTTACAAGTTCAATGGCATCTAGCTCTGTATTGTACTGGGACTGTATCCAATTCTTGGAAGGATCGTTTATATTTGTTTCCGCATACCAAGTCCAGATACCATAGAAACCATCTTTAGAAGGTCCATTCTTATGGAAGATTTTTCTATTTGTAATGTTCTGCAGGATATCTTTGTTTCTATGGAAAATATTATAGCGACCATCATGGTTCAAATCGGCATATCGTATAAGACATTTCTTGTCATTATCATCCGTAATCACACCACACAAACAAACAATTTTATCCGTGTTGACAGAAGGCAAAATAGAGGTATCTGTGTCATCAAACTGCGCAAGATAGTCTGCTTCATTGTTTTCAAAGGCTCTTGGGGAAGTTTGCAATTCGGAAATTTTGGCTTGTGCTTTAGTTAACAATGAAGACAATTTGTTTTTGTCTTGTTCAATTTCTTGAACTCTTTTTTTACACTCTGTTTTTACGGCTTCAATGCTATGTTGAGCTGCTTCAACTTGATCTGACAGACGGCGATTTTCTTCTTCCATAGCCTTAATTCGGTCTGCAATTTTAGTATCTTTTGCTTGCTCAGATTTAATTTTTATATTTTCCATTCTCTTGCAAAGGTTAGAGCATGCATCCGTATCCAAAGGAGCTCCTGTCAGCTTAAAATACAACTCGACATTATTGACAAAGACAGATTTAAGCATAGTTGTCGCTAAGGCAGAATCTTGAGAGTTGCCCTCTTTCTTAAGTTTAGCTATATTTTCTTTGATCTCTTTCAGCCATTGTTCTACCCGCATATTGACAAACGTTGCAATAAAAGGAGTATCGATTTTTGTTATAGCAATTGACAGTGCGTGCTGCTCTTTTAACGATTTAGCTCTGAAACCTTTTTGAATTTTTACAAATTCTTGTTCGTAATGCTTAAAGAGTTCCTTGAACTGTTTACCTGTAATAATTTCGCATAGGGTTGATTTTTCTTCTTTGGTAAGGTGCTCGATGTAGTTCATAGTTTATCTCCCCGTTTATTTGTTTTTATGCCTCTATAGATATCCTGTAATCTCCGATAGGATTGCTCGTTGATGCTGTCTTCTTTAATGCATTTCCGTATCCATTGACATATCTGAGGATATTGGCCTATACCGGATAAAATATTTAGCAGAGAATGAGGGGACGGAATAAATGCCCCTGATCTGTTACGAAGTCTCTTCAGGATTTCGACTTCATCACTTACAATGCTAACCTGTCGCTTTTTGAAGTTGATTTCCCAAACAACATCAAGGCCGATGACAACTAGAACGCTTACACCGTAGGATAGCCCTTCCAGTTCCAGTTGCCTGTCTGCAACTATTTTTCGTTTATCTACAATACGATTGTTAGAGATTATGAGTTCGCCATCAAATCTTGATTTGAAGAGCAGTGTTTTGTTGTGTGGCAGCGTATTACTTTCTCCAGATTCAATCTTAGAACCTAAAAGATCTGTTACTAAGATTTCAGGAGACGGGCCAACTCGATTGAGAGGTTCTTTCCAAAAGTAAGTATACTGTAAGGGGTGTGTACGTCCTGCTGATATCAACTGTTGCCTACTGGAGCAGTGGACTTCATATAGTTTGGAAGAAGAGGTATTATGATTTAACTGACAGACCTCTACGGAAGGAAATGTTTTGACGGTTGCCACATCACCTTCTGCAAGCATATACATCTTATCTTGACAATGCTTTACTATATAATTTCCTTCTACAAACAATGGCCACACCGGATGCAAAGAAACAGGGTGATCTGTCAAGCGACAGTGAAAATTAAGAAAGAATCGGGCTGTTTCTTCATTAAATGCGGATGCAGAAACAATGTAAAGAGTCCAGAATTCCGAACCAAACTGTTTCTGAACAATCTTTCGAATCCGTATGCTACTGTAAGATTTTTGTTCAGACTCAGATTTTCCATAAAATTTGTCACGTTTTAGCAAGTAGTATTCTTTCTTAATCTCAACATCCGCATCGTATGTGAGCTTCTTTCCAGAAGACTCTTCAAACAAAGTTCCCTCAGGATCAATTCCGTTAATCTCTGCCGGCCAGAACTCAAGCAGTTTATTGCTTCCATTTTTAAAATTGAGAGTATATTTTTCAAATGGTTTTTCGCCGATTGGTAGATATGTAATGTCTTCGTAATTCAGCCGTTCTTTTGTAAATACATAAGGTGTAGCCGACACTCCTTTCGGCTTGATTTCTATACAAAAATCTCTGCAGAGCGAAGCAATTGGAGCCCGAATCAAACCAATTTCGAATCTGAACGAAGATGAGAATACGCCTGTAATGCGAATTGGTAAGTCGTGTTCCTGAGAATTATAAGAAATTGAGTAACCAGCCCCAGATTTACGTTCAGGGCAATTTTTGCTTTTTTCATGGGAGCTGTGTCTGAAGTGGAGAGTTTGGACCGCTCCATCAATAAGTGAAACATATTGTCCACATAGTTCGCACATAAACAAACCGCTGTGAGCCGATATTGTTCCACCTGGATGCAATTTAGCCGCTTGCTCTGCATCTATCCGCTTCCAACCGTTATCTGACCACACGCAGACATGTGTTAACGAAGCCACATGCACCCCCCCTTTTTACACAATTTCTTTCTTGATTTGTTTTTTTGTTACTGCTTATGGGTAAATCTGAAAAAAAATAATACTTTAGCTAACATTGGTCAGTAAAATTTTTGAATAAAGTATCGCAAGTAACTGTTTGATTTACGATCACTTCCTTGTTTTTATATTGATAATAAAATTATCTGTTTAATTTTCAATAGTGTTTTACATGTTTTGTGGACTTTGGATCAAAAAGCGCTGAACTTGTTTCAACTATGTGACTCAAGGAACACCAGATCATGAAATTCCTTTAAAAATTGCTCAGATACCTTATAAAGCTTTAGATTTGAGAATATAAGGCACAAGATATGGCATCACTTGACGATTTTGAGCAGTACAGCGAAATTGTAACAGCAGAACTAGGAAATCTTGGACTTACAGCTGCAGGATTTGACTTTTTTAACCTTGAGAAGCCAATCGATCTGTGTATCGGAAAGATAGGTTCACACGTTAAGATCAGGAGCTCTGAGATTATAAAGCTTTTAAGCTGTCAGGTGCTGAACGTACCTTACCAGTCACTGTATGGGACACAGGAGTTTTTCCGTAACAGACCATTACAACCTCTTATTAATCGAAAGGATGTAAGTTATGAACTAACATTGGTCAGTAAGAAACAACATTCTCTTAACTTTGTCACCTGAAGTTGAAATCTCATCTGAACGCCTCCTGGCGATAGCTAAAACTGATAACCGGCTATTAACAATTACCTTCATATAGCACCAAATCGGGGATTTTCCTTTCAATCCAATCTTTTCTTGAATTTTAAATTAAAGCGTATGTATAATCAATTTGCGTATTTTGATTAAGGCGTAACACATTTTTAAGGCTATTTTAGGAATAGTTTGTACCTCATATGTTAGATAACACAGTAGTTGTAAAGTTAAGTGGCAAAGCATTAGGCGGTATTGAAGAGCTGTCTAAACTTTTCACTGCCTGCCGTGGACAGAAATTAGTAGTTGTTCATGGAGGTGGCGTTGAGGTTGATGCTTTGTTTAAAGCTTTAAATCTTGAGGTTAAAAAGAAGAACGGTTTAAGAGTAAGTCCTCGTGAACAGATGCCATACATAAGCGCAGCATTAGCTGGTATGTGCAACAAAGGTTTACAGGCATTAGCTATTAAAAACGGTCTGAATGCTTTAGGTATGTTAGCAAGTGATGGTAAGACCATCACTGTAAGACAGTTATCAAAGGATTTAGGCATGGTAGGCGCCGTTGAACCAAATGATAAGAAGTACCTTACTTTACTTCTTGAAAACGGATATACACCAATCATTGCATCACTTGCACATGATGATAACGGTGATCTGTACAATGTAAATGCAGATGATGCAGCACTTGCTATTGCAAGAGTATTAAATGCTCCACTGTATTACATTTCAGATGTACCAGGTGTACTTGATAAAGAAGGCAAGCTCATTGATGAGCTTGATGAGAATAAAGTTAATGCTTTAATTGCTGATGGCACTATCTCAGGTGGCATGACAGTTAAAGTAAAGAGTGCAATTGATGCAACCAAGCTTATCAAAAAGCCTGTATACATTGCCTCATTTAAAGATCCAAATCTTGCAAAAAATCTAATCTCCCGGTCTCGGCTTGGCACAGTATTCAATGTCTAATAGCTTTTGCAGTACATAAAAGACAATGTATTAGAAAAGAATTTTTATAAATAAACTTTTATAAGTAAGAATTTATAAACAAACATTGTCAGATTTAAAAATATGAAATCTTAATATGTACTGCGGGCTTTAAAGCATAGTAAAACTATTAACAGGCATTTATATATTTTTTAGGCAAAGTCGATATACATAAAATCGTGGAGACACATCTATATGCCACCTATAAATCAGAATTCATCATCATTTGTATTATTAGATGAAATCAAACAGAACACATTAGAAGAACTTTATGACAAGGTTGTTGATCTTTATGACAAGAAGTTAATGTCAAAAGAGGATCTGACTAAGGTTAATGAAGCATTAGTTACTGTAAATCAGGTGTTCTTAAAACAGGAAAAAGCAAACTTCACCGTAAGACAGGCAACCTTAGCTGATGTTGACTCTCTTATGGATATGATTGAGTACTGGGCAAAGCAGGGACAGAATCTTCCTCGTAAGAGAAATGACATCATCCGTGGTATTCAGACCTTTGCTGTCTGTGTCAAAAATGACAAGGTAGTAGGCTGTGCCTGTTTATATGTTTATGACTCAGGTTTAGCTGAAATACGCTCATTAGGTGTATCACCTGTAATTCAGCGACAGGGACAGGGCAGGGCGATTGTAAACTACCTCTTAAAGAGAGCATCAAAGATGTTCATCCAAAGAGTATTTGTGCTCACAAGAAGTCCTGAATTCTTCTCAAAAGTAGGCTTCCAGAAAACAGTTATTGAAGCTCTGCCTGAGAAGATTTTAAAAGACTGCGAAAACTGTCCAAAGCGTGAAAAGTGCGATGAAGTGGCATATATCTACAATGTAAAGGATCACAACTAATATGAAAATCACCAGAAAAACTTTTGATGAGGTAATGTTCCCTTGTTACACCCCAATGAACATGGTTATTAAGAAGGCTCATGGTTCATATGTTTTTGATAATGAAGGTAACAAGTACGTTGATTTAACCTCAGGTATTGCAGTTAACTGTTTAGGTCATACTCCAGATGGAGTTCAGAAGGTAATTAAAAAGACCTGCAAGAACTTAATTCATGTAAGTAATATCTTCTGCAACGAGTACACACTGTCATTAGCTAAGAAGTTAACCTCACTAACAGGTTATGACAAGGTCTTCTTTGTAAACTCAGGTGCTGAAGCTAATGAGACAGCTTTAAAATTAGCTCGTCGTGTAGCATTTGATGACTATGGCGCAGAGAAGAATGAGATTATCTCATTTGTAAACAGCTTCCATGGCAGAACCTTCTTCTCTGTAACCGTAGGCGGTCAGGAGAGTTATTCAGATGGTTTTGGACCAAAGCCTGCTGCTATTACCCATATTCCTTACAATGATATTGCAACCTTTGAAAAGACCATTTCAGACAAGACCTGTGCTGTAATTTTAGAGCCTATCCAGGGTGAGGGCGGTATTATTAAAGCAGATGATGCTTTCTTAGTAAAAGTACGTGAACTGTGCGATAAGTTCCATGCTGCTTTAATCTTTGATGAGGTTCAAACCGGTGTCGCAAGATCAGGTACTCTGTACGCTTATGAGCAAACACCTGTTAAACCTGACATCTTAACCTCAGCTAAAGGTTTAGCTTCAGGTCTTCCTATTGGTGCTGTTTTAACCTATGACAACTTTGCAAAACATTTTGTCCCTGGTACCCATGGTTCAACCTTTGGTGGTAATGCTTTAGCCTGCTCTGTAGGTTGCTATGTACTTGATAAAGTAAGTGATAAGAAGTTCTTAGAGAATGTAAAAGCAACCTCTGAGTACATTAAAGCTGCTATCAGGAAACTTGATGAAAAGCATCATGTCTTTGATGATGTAAGAGGTGAAGGTTTACTCATGGGCCTTGTTTTAAATAAGAAATACTCTGGTAAGTCAGGAGCTTTGCAAAAAGAATGTTTTAAGCACAAGTTACTGACACTAACCGCTCATGGCGATGTCTTAAGACTGGCTCCTGCTTTAAACATTAAAAAGTCTGTTGTAGATGAAGCTATGAAGCTTTTAGATAAAGCTTTAACAGACTTTGTAAAAGACAATGCTTAATAAAAGGGGATTTTAGAAGATAAGAGCTTAAAAGTTTAAAAGTGAATCTTTTAAACAGAATTTAATGAATCTATAAAATCTAAGTACGGCACTGTGTGAAATTATCAGATACATACAGTGCCTTAATTGTCTTAGTGATAATAGCTGAAATCTACCTCAAGATCATTTCAAAGCAAACTCAAGATCTCTGTAAAACGCAATCAGGATCTCTGCAAAACTCATTCAAGATCGGTGCAACTAAAATTAAAGATCGTTGCCTACCTCTTTTAAGATCACAGCAACAAAAGTTCAAGATCATTGCAAATCAATATTAAGATCTGTGCAAACTTATTACAAGATCATCTGAAACTTTGTAGTACTTACAATAAATGCCAGTAATTACAATTCCCCAAATTTTTATTGTGTATAATTGATAAATATGAAGTAAAACAGGAACACAATAATGAACAATAATGAATTTTTACCACTACCAGATAATCCTGGCTGTTATGAAGAGCTAAAAGACGGTAATTGTTACTTTGTAGATAAGACAGAGTTTATAAAGACTGTTTTTACAAGTTCTACAAAAGTTCTGTTGTTTACAAGACCAAGACGTTTTGGTAAGACTTTGCTCATGACCATGTTTGAGTCTTTCTTAAAGATAAATCCTGATAAGCCTTTTAATACCTCTTTACAGCAAAAATACTTTCAAGGCACCAGGATACTTGAGGACAAAGAGTTCTGTTCTAAGTTCATGGGACAGTATCCTGTTATTGATATTTCTTTAAAAGATGTAACAGGTAAGACCTTTGAAATAGCATATAAAAATTTTGCTAAGGAAGTAAGTGATCTTGCAGAAAAGTATAGATATCTTTTAAACAGCCAAAAACTAGATGAAGAAGATAAAGATAAATTAAGCAAACTTCTTAAGGTAGAGTTTTTAAGAGAATTTGAGAATTCAGATTATCTGACAGGTTCATTAAGTACCATAGCTACAGCTCTTTATAAAGAGTATGGCAAGTATCCAATACTGCTTATAGATGAGTACGATGTACCTCTAGCTAATGCTTCATATCATGACATACAGAATACAAAACTGTATTGTGATGAGAAAGACTTTAAGGCTGACTTTCATTACAACATGGTAGATTTGATGAAAAGTTTTCTTGGTATTTTAAAAGATCAAAAGACTCTCACCAAAGTCATTATCACTGGTTGTTTAAAGGTAGCTAAGAACAGTCTCTTTACAGGTGTTAATAACCTTAAGGTAAATACAGTCCTCTCTGAAAACGAAGACTATACAGGAATCATTGGTTTTACCAAAGAAGAAACCTATAAGTTCTTAAAAGATTATAAAATGGACAACTTTGCTCAAAAAGTAAAAGAGCATTATGACGGATACAAGTTCTATGACAAAGAGATTTTCTGTCCATGGGATATAGTAAGTTTCATTAGTGATTATTACAAAAAGAATCTAAAGGGAACCTTAAAGTTAAACAGGTTAGAAAACTACTGGGAAGGCACTACCTCTGATAAATCCTTATCAGGTTACCTTGGTTATTTAACTGATAATGACAACCAAAAGATGCAGAACTTGGTTGATGGTAAGTCAATTAGCTTCAAACTAAATGAATCCATGAACTATGACACACTGTCAGAACATAACTCTGATGATTTCTGGTCACTACTCTTACATACAGGTTATCTGACTGTAGATTGGGAAAAGACAGATGAAGCAGAGTTATCTAAAGACAGTAAAACCAATAAAGAAATCTTTGCAAGAATTCCTAACCTAGAGATACTTGAGTGTTTTGAACACAACATAAAAACGCGATTTAGTTCTGAATTTGTAAAACTAAATCTACATAATAAGTTAGTAGATGCTTTGTCTTGTGGCAATCAAAAAGAAACTTATGACATCTTCTTTGATATGTTACAAAAATATGTCTCAATCAGAGATACAGCCACTAAAGCTCCTCTCGAGAATTACTACCATAGCTTTATCAATGGTATTTTTACCTCTTGTGAAAATATCATCTCTGACTACCACTCTAATTATGAGTCTGGTAGCGGGTATCCTGATATTACCTTCAAAGTAGAACGTAATACCAAAGCTGTAATCATCGAGATTAAAGCTACCTCTAATGAAGCGGATATGGATGAGCTAGCTTCTAAGGCTTTATCTCAGATTGAAGAGAAGAACTATGCTTTACCATTTGTAAAAACGTCAAAGATTACTGAGATCTACGCTTATGGCTTAGTATTTTGTAAAAAGGATTGTCTTGTAACTGTAAAAAAGTTGAAATAACGAAATTAGCATCAGATCAAAACAGCTCTGATGCTCTTATATATGACTGTCTATCAAATGTCACTTTTTAGCTCTAATACACAATTATAGAATCATAAAATGTGCTCATTTTCCAACTTACCTTTCTTCAATACATTTCAATTCTATAAAGCCTAACCATTTAAAAAATAAGAAGTTATTTTTAGAGCTTCATTTTAACAAAAGGTAATTTTCAAAATAGACAATTTTTTTTGTTGTATCTCATGAAGAAATATTTATAATTCACAAAAATTAAAAAAATTTTTATTTCTTTGTTCTTCAAATTTTAGGAATTGCTTATGAAGAATCTGTCAAAAACTATTGTTGCATTAGGCATCGCTAGCTTTGCAACAATTGCTCAGGCTAAATCTGATATCAATATCTGGAACTGGAGCGATTACATCGGCGAAAACACTGTTGCTGATTTTGAAAAGGCATCAGGTCTTAAAGCTAATTTTGCTGTTTTTGACAGTAATGAGTTAGTAGAGGCACGTCTATTATCAGGAAAATCAGGTTTTGATGCTGTGATGATGACAAGCTACTATGTTCCAAGACTTGCCAAAGCTGGTGCTCTACAAAAGATTGACAAATCTAAGATCCCTAATTGGAAGAACTTAGATCCTGTAAGAATGAAAGCTCTTGAGTCAATTGATCCTGACAACAGCTATGCTTACCCATATACAGAGATCTCTGTTGGAATTGGTTATAACAAAAATAAAATTGAAGAGATCTTTGGTAAAGACTTTAAGTTTGATTCATGGGACATTCTCTTTAAACCAGAGAATGCTAAGAAGTTAAAGCAGTGCGGTATAGCTGTTTTAGATTCACCTATTGAGATAACCTCTGTTGTAATGCATTATTTAGGTAAAGATCCAAGCTCAGAGAAAGCATCTGATTATAATGAAGCTTTGGATATCTTAACTAAATTTGCTTCAAATGTATCATATTTCCACTCATCACGTTATATTAACGATTTAGCTTCAGGTGAAGTTTGTGTAGCTGTAGGTTACTCAGGTGATGTTCTGCAGGCAGCTCAAAGAGCAAAGGCCGAAAAGATCAACATTGAGTACACTATCCCAAAGGAAGGTTCTATATTCTGGTTTGACTGCTGGACTATTGCTGCTAACGCAGATCACTATGACAATGCTCTAAAGTGGTTTAATTATCTGCAGGATCCAAAAGTTGCAACTAATGTAGCCAACGAGATCCGTTACCTGCTACCTGTTAATGCTTCTATTGAAAATATTGACCAGGATTTAAAAGATAATCCTTCATTTAATATCCCTGAAGACAAGATAAAGACAATGTACTTTGTAAAGCCAACCTCATCTAAGATGACTAAGATCACCAACAGAATTTGGAACTCTATGAAACTAAATTCTGGTAAAAATGAGGATGATCAGGATAGTGGCAGCGGCTGGGATTAAGCTAAAATGAATTAAAAAATCCCGTAATAAAATGCGATTACGGGATTTTTGTTTTATAAGATTACATCAAAACACAAAGGCACAAGCTTTTAAAGATTAACTTACTTCTTGGTTAGAGACTTACTATCTTCTTGCTTGTATAAGCTCAAATTCAAGGTTCTAATATCTTCCCCTAAATGCTCTAAAAGAAGACTTACATTCTTATCTTTAGACATCTTTTGACGTGTATCTTCAATTTCTTTTACATAGAAGTGTCTTGCTAGATCTTCAGGACAGCCACTAGGTATTCCCTGCACCTTTTCAATTTTTAGTTCTACAGGATGCTCCTGTTCAATGGAGAACTTAGTTCTTAAGTTATGATGGAACTCTGGTGAGATGAACAAAAGCTGGAAGTCAGATGAGATCTGCAAAACCCAGGAATAAGGATCATCAGGGCTTACAACTCTATTGGTGTAGCATAAAGCAGAATAAACAGGACCATCGTTGTAGCCTGCTTTAACAATATCCTGATACCAGGCATCATTCTTATAAACTCTGTCATAAAAATCACAAGACTCAAGTCTTCTGCCTAAGCGCTTGTTCTCAAACTGCTGATCTTCTTCTATGAGTTTTAAAGTAGATTCACGGAATTTTGCTGGATTTCCATCTGCATTAGTACTGTTCTCATTAGCACCAACGTAATCAAATTTAAGATCACTACCCTTTACTCTTGCTCCTTCAGAGAACTCATCATTATCATAACTTTCATCGACAATTGAATTATCTACAGGATCAATATCTGACTCGTAAGCATCAACAGGAATTTCATAAAAATACTCTGAAGGCACCTCAGATGAAGATGAGACACTATTATTTTCTGAAATTTGAGTATTCTGTGCTGTTGAGGTCTTGTCCTGTAGCACAGATTGATGCTGGACTAAGACTTGATGCTGGATTGAAGCGGTCTCAATTACCTTGTTTTCATTTATAGATGAGTCCTCATTTGAGGATACTCCACTTGAATTACCCTCAACTGCATTGTGATTAGAGCCTAATTGACCATTTAAAGTCTCTGTAATAGCCTGATTTAAAGACTGAGAGTAAGTATGAGCTTTAATTACAGGTACAGAGTCAGTATAACTGCCCTTTTGAAGTTCAAGAGCTAAAGCTTTTGTTAATGACATGAATTCCTGTACTTTAGATAAATCAGTATCAGCACTCATGTCATCTGTATTGGTGAGCTTTGTATTGTCATTAGTTACCTTAGCAGATCCTATTACAGAGCTTTGTGCAAGGGAATTAACTTTTACTGTATCAGTAGAGACTAAAGTGTCATTTACCTTTATTACAAGCTCTTTATCAGTACTCTCTGCAATACCATTTTTTGCTGCCGTACGAGTTGCATTCGTGGCAGCATTATCAGTTGATGCATTAAGATTTGAAGCTGCAAGAGTAGTTTCAATCGGAGCTGATACAGAACCTTCACTTACAGCATTGGGCAACTCTGCATTTAAATTTGCCGTATCATCTTCTATAAAAGACTTATTATCGTCTTTGGGCAAATTTGAAGCATCAACATTCTTATTTAATGCTGCAGCTTCTTCTTTCAACTTCTGGTTTAAGCTCTGATTGCTTTGCAACTGAGCTAAAGCTTCTTCCTGAGCTTTTCTTAAAAGCTCATCAGGAGTAAGCTCTACGACCTGAGGAGTTAAAATCTCATTATTATCAGTTTTAACCTCATTTTTCTTATCTTTTGAGTTATCAGAAGATAAATCCTGAACAACTTTAGTAAAGTCATCAGCTGTAACTTTATTTGAGTTAGAAGATACATGAACCAAAGAAAAGTCAGAAACAGAATTTTCAATAGCTACATTTGTATTATCTGCATTAGTAGCTTTTATTGCTTCTGGATTTAAATTACCAGTAGCACCTATATAAACAGGTTCACCATTTGCGGGTGCAGTCTCAGCATTGTTTGCATTGCTCTTAACTTCAGTGTTATCAAAAGAACTGTCATTTACTGATTGAACAGAAGGCTCAGTCTTAACCTCACAGGTATTGTTGGTGTCAGGAGCAATTGAGCTTGATGTTACAATCTCTCCATTTTCATTGAATGATGGTAACTTACTGATAGAATCGGTAATTGAAGTTGTTTCATCATTTGCGACACCATTAACAGAGTCATTAGAATTTTTGCCATATGTCATATCAGAAATGATTGATGACATACCTTCAATATGAGATGACTTTGATTTACCTTCTTTTAAGGATTCCGCTTCAGTTTGATAACCTTTTAGTACCCCATAGATATGATTGATATATCTGCTGACATCACTGATAAGACTGAATTTGTCCTGAAGTTCCTGATTATTTCGTAATGAGGATAAATTTGTAAATGAGGAGTTGGTCTGTAACTCTTCATTCTCAGGGACAATTGAGCTGTCTGTGCTCTTTGGAGTAATGATATTAGTTAAGACCTTCCTGTACTGACCTAAATGAGGATTGTTGTTAGTTATAACCTGGTTATTTAAAGTCTCTAAGCCCTGAATTAAAACATTGAGATCATCAGACTTTGAATCATAAGTAGAACCAAGGGCAGGTGCACTGTTTTGCGGATTTACTGAAAATACCTGGCTTTGTGGATTGATATCAGGCACTGGGAATTCATTTATCTCATTTGGATCTGTAACTGATGGTATTTCATCATTAGAAACGGTGACTGTATCAGTAGCTTCAACAGTTGGTGAAGCTTTAGCTGAACTAATTGATATGTTATCTAAAGTGCTCTTCTGTGCAAAAGCTGAATTAGCCTCAACACTATTACTATGAATTGTTGTGACATCAGTATTAACAGACAGAGGCGCTGATACATCATTATTAGTAGTATCTGCAGTCTGTACAACCACTTCATGATCTGTAACTGTATCTGATGGTAAATCCTGTGCGTCTGGCGCAGTTTCAGTTGCAACGTTTATGTCTGAATTTAGTTTTGTTTTGTCAGTTTCTGTTATTAAAGCTATCTCTTCACCTGTCTTATTTAAGATAGTCCTGCTATTAGTAATAGCATTAGCTTCAGCTACAAGAGCACTGGTAATATCAGGATTTAAGGTAATGTTCTCAGATGCAACCTTATCTACAAGTTCAGAGTTTACCGAACCATCAGCTTTAAGATTAGCAGCAACACTGCTACTTACAGCTCCAGTTGTTTCATTAGTGAAGATTGTATTTAAAGAATGATTATTCTCTGCTGGTATTTTACCTGCAACAATGCCGTCTACTGCCGAATTTATTACAGGATTAAGATAGATGACCTCGACAGAATTATCTTCACCTATCCAATCTTTTTTTTTTCGGGGGTGAAGGCCAGCATTCTTAAGATGGTCATCTCAAAGGCTGTGGCACCGTCTGATGAAACTTTGTACTCTTCAATACCCTGCAAGGCTATCTGATAGTAAAGCTGCAGAGCCTGTGAGCTAAACAATGGCCCATATGTAGTAAGAGTACTTTGGGGAATAGAAAAAATATTGATGTTCTGCGGATATCCAATCATCTGGAACAGAGCTAAATCATGAAAACACAAAACTAAATCATTTAAAAGAGTTCTGTAATTAGGACTTATAGTTCTAATCTCATTTAAAACATCTGATAAAGTCTTTTGTGGTTGCACTGCAACTGTTGCAGTATCTTGTACTGTAGCTGATGGATTCTTTAATAAATCTAAAACAGAACAAACAAAGCCATCACCTGCTGTACCTAACATTGCCTGAACATTATCATTGGTAATAGAACCATTACCTAAAGCTACTGCCTGATCACATAAGGATAAAGCATCACGCATACTGCCACGAGCAGCACGAGCTAATAAATTTACAGCATCATTTTCAAAAGAGATATTCTCTTTGGTGGCAATTTTAGCAATCTGCGCACTTATCTGATTTACGGTTAGAGCTTTTAACTGGAACTGTAAACATCTTGATAATACAGTAACTGGGATCTTCTGGGGATCAGTTGTAGCAAGAATAAACTTAACGTATGCAGGTGGTTCTTCTAAAGTCTTTAACAGAGCATTAAAACTGCTCTGAGATAACATATGAACCTCATCGATGATATAGACTTTAAATCTGCCTTTTAAAGGAGGATATTGAGTTGACTCTAGAAGCTGTCTGGTATCATCAACCTTGGTCTGAGAAGCACCATCGATTTCAATTACATCAGGAAAGTTGCCATCAGCAATAGCTTTGCAGGTATCACATAAAGACTCACCGTTTACATGAGGGTGAGCAGTAATACCGTTCTCACATTCAAGACATTTGGCAATGATTCTGGCAATAGTAGTCTTACCGATACCTCTTGTACCAGTCAGAAGATAAGCATGATGAACTCTCTGCTGTTCAATGGAATTCATCAGAGCATTGATTACATGCTCCTGTCCTACTACATCTTCAAAAGTCTGAGGTCTGTACTTTCTGGCTAAAGCCTGATACTGACCCTGTAATTCTATTGCCATATTTTATTTCTTAATGTCCAGGGAATTTCACTAAAGATTGTACATTTACGCCATAGGTGTCTTCTAAAAGCTTAGCTCCACCTAAATCGAATAACTCGATGATAAAGCTAAATGAAACAATCTCTGCTCCACTCTTTCTTACTAATTTTATCATGGCACCGGCAGTACCGCCAGTTGCTAACAGATCATCTAGAAGTAAAACTCTGTCACCTTTATGCAGAGCATCTTTGGTGATCTCAAGAGTGCTTGTGCCATACTCTAAAGAGTATTCTTCTGAATAACACTCACGAGGTAATTTACCTTTTTTTCTAACCAAAACTAAGCCTACTCCTAAAAGGTAAGCTAAGGCAGAGCCGAATAAAAAGCCTCTGGCATCTGCTGCAACGATATAATCTAACTTACAGTCTTTATAAATTTCATATAAAAGATCAATTGAATCTTTAAAAGCCTTTGCATCTTCTAAAAGAGTGGTTACATCTCTAAATAAGATACCCTCTTTAGGAAAGTCTTTTACAGATGCAATTGAGCATTTTAAGTAGTCAATGCGCTTATCGTAGTTTAAAATATCCTCGGGTGAGTGAATTGTACATTGAGTTGAAGTAGCATTATCACATGAGACAGCATCACCTGAAACAGCATTGCAATCAGTGGTATTATTGTTAGTCATTTTAAGCCTTGAAATAACATTTCATTTTAATTCAACGAGCAATTTTAACAAATTTTGACAGGAATTAGTCTTTAAATTTCAAACTAATTTCACAATTGTTAGAAACTTAGCTTTCAACTGCAATCAAGGTTCAAACAAGCAAAATAATCATAAAAGGACCCGATTTCAAGCATATGAACATTGATTTTGGCAAGAACAATTTATTTACACAAAATATAAACAGTACAGATTTTTATATGAAGTATAAAGCCGTTTTATTTGATCTTGATGGGACACTGTTAGATACAGCACTGGATATCATGAACGCTTGTAACCATACATTAGAAAAATATGGTTACAAAGCATTAGATGAAAAACTTTTAAAAACTAAAGTTACAGCCGGTATGCGTGAGATGTTAAAGTTGGGTGTGCCTAAAGAAGATCATGAAAACTCAGGTATCGAAACTTATATGAGAGATGAGTTTGCATCCTTTTATAAGGAACATATCTGTGACCGTACAAAAGCTTTTGAAGGTATTCCAAAACTTATTGATGATTTAACAAAAAACAGGATTAAAACAGCTGTTATCACCAACAAATACCATGATATGGCAACTAAGGTTTTATCAAAATTCCCTTTTTCAAAAGACTTTTCTTTAGTTTTAGGCTGTGATTCATTAACCCACTCAAAGCCTCATCCTGAACCTATACTAAAAGCTTTGGAACTGTTAAAAGTTTCACCAAAGGATGCCTTATACGTAGGTGATCATTTAAATGATATTAAAGCTGCCAATGCTGCTTCCTGTGACAGTGCGGCCGTTTTATGGGGCTATGGTACTAATGAATGCATCGACGTTAATTTATGGAATGCTACATATTGTGTCAAAGATGTAAAAGAGCTAAAAAAGCTCATTTTTTGATAAAATAGAGAAAACGAAGTAAGTTGAATTTAATTAAATTAATCCATAAGTAAACGTATAAACGTAGTTTGACATATATATTCTTTTCAAGAAAAGAATCAAATCGGATGCGTAAGTTTTAGATAGTTTCATTTTGTGTGCTTTAAGATGCTGCTTCAAGCTTAAAACACCGCAAACAGCAGAGTATTTTATTACACCTAATATTTATATGAATAAGTTCATGAATAAAAAGTTTCTTTTATCAATACTTGCAATCAGTATTGTTCCATTTAGATCTTATGCAGCGACTGTCTACAGTAAAGATGGTACCTCATTAGATGTTTTCGGCTCTGTAAGTGCGATGGCTATGACCGATAAAGCTGCCCGTACCATTAAAAGTTCTACAGAGAAAAAGAACAGCGACAATACCTTACTAACCGCTGTTCATGCTGGTATTGCAGGCAGAAGTAAAATAACCGATGGTCTATATGCTCTTGCTTATTCAGAATGGTTAATGCCTACAGGTAACAACGGTGTTGATACCTTTAAGGCAAGATCACAATATGTAGGTGTAGATGCTCTGGAGTTAGGTACCTTAACCTTTGGACGAGGAGACAATGCCTATTACGCAGTAGCAGGTGTTACCGATGTTTTTACTGAGCTTGATCCCAGAGTAAATGATCACTATGCCTATGGTGATCAGATGCCATCACTTATCATGTACAGTCTTTCATCAATGAGCTGGGATTTACGCTTGTCCTTCCAAACTGCCTCAGACGACATCAACGATAATAAGGTCAACATCCACAATGGAGCAGCTTTTTCTGTTGCTACAAGATTAAAGTCAGGTATTTCTGTAAGCTACGGTATGAGCTACTATGATTTCCAGTACAATCAAGATCAGGAATCAGTAGCTGCCTTTGCTCCAATTGTAAATAAGATGCACTATAAGTCACTGAACGATACTTTTAGTGCAAACTTATTTAAACCTTCATGGAAGATTGATAAAGGCGTATCAATCTCATATGGTACCTTTGGTGAAGGCTTATATGCAGGTGCTAACTTTACTGTATCAAAATATGATAACTTTACCCATAAGCTCTACAGCGTTGATACTGTTGTAAATTACACCTTTGATAACGGTTTAGGCTTTAGCGCAGGTTACGGTATAAAACGCTTTAACGGAGCAAACATCATTGCTGATGTTGAGTTAGGTGCTTATTATCAGGTATGCCCTACCTTTAAGGTTTTTGCCGAAGGTACCATTGATGCTTCAAGTAAGCCTGACAGATTCTTCTCAAAGAGTTTAATCGAAGATCTGTCTTTAGATAAGAACCGTGCTTTAATTGGTGCAATGTATTCATATTAAGCACTCACTTAAAGTAGTAAGTTGTTTTAGAGGTTACCGTTAAAGAGAATTTTGCTTTAATAAAATAAGATTGAACTTTGTAGGATAAACAAAAGTCCAAACTAAAGTTATCTCTCAACATTACCTTTTTCGTAATAGAATTTAACTAAGAGGTAATAATTAAGTGTTAATGTAAAGCTCTATTGGTGCTAAGATTTCAAAAGATTTATTTTTTTTTAGGAAAAAAGTATGTTATCAAAGAATTTAAAGTTTTCTGTATTGGCTGCAGGTCTTTTATTTAGCATAAATGCAATGGCTGATACCGGTTTTAAGGTACCTGTTCACTACAACGTTGAATTGGTTGATGGTGAAAGTGATCCTGACAGCTACAGCCGTTTTAGCCGTACAGTAACCTTAACTCCTGGTAAGCATCAGGTTGTTTTAACCTTTAAAGACAATTTTAAGAACGGTTCTGATTCACGTATTGTCCAGTCTATCGATCCTTTAGTTATCGATATCAACAATCTAAAAGCTGATCAGGTCGTAACATTCCAGTATGCAAAGCCTGCTAATGAAGATCAGGCCAAGCGTTATGCTCATCAGCAGAAGATCACCCTATCAGATACCACAGGTCGTGTACTTCCAAGTTCTGAAGCTTCATACTTTATCTTAACCTCAGATAAAGGCTTCTCTTTAATGCGTGACTACCGTCAGGAATTAGACAGCTTAGGCAGATTATATGCTCCTGCTTACGTATCAAATGCTAATAAGGGGCTTACCATGACTGAGTATGGTGCTCCTACTGTAAGAGCCAGCTCTGAGTCTAGTGCAACAGCAGATCAGCAGGTTCAGGGGCTAACCCTAGAGCCTATGGGCGTTGATTCATCAGCTATGGCTACCTCAAGCACCGGTACTTCAGGTAAGGCTGATGCTGCTACCTACAACAACTTAGTTAAGATGTACAACAGTGCTGATGATGCAACTAAGTTAAAGTTTGTAAAATACGTAATGTCACACTAATAAAAACGGCAGTTCAAAGGTTGCCCTTTTTGTTTTTTTAAAGATAAAAGATGAAACATAAGATGACATAAAAGATTTTCTTATCTTCATCTAAATATAATGACGTATTAAATAAGCCTAATCACAATTAGGCTTGTTTTAAGCAAAGAACCACAAAACACCTTTATCTAACACTAAAAAAATCTATTTCTCATGCCAAAGACTCCTCTTACCATCATCGTATTAGCTCATAATGAAGAAGATAATCTTCCAGACTGTCTTAAAAGTGCCAGTTTTGCAGACGAAATCATTGTTGTAGACAGTAACTCTACAGATAGAACAGCAGATATCGCAAAATCTTTTGGGGCAAAAGTACTGAAAAGAGATTTAAACAATGACTATGGTGCTCAGCGTAATTTTGCAATCTCTAATGCAACATATGAGTGGATCTTTATGCTCGACTCTGATGAGAGAATTACAGATGAGCTTGCCCATGAAATTAAAATCTGCGTTGAGAGCAACCGTGACTGTACCTATCAGATATCCCGTGAGAATCACTTTATTGAAAGAAAAGTTCTTCATGGTGTCATGAGACCTGACAGGGTTGAAAGATTATTTAAAAAAGAAGGTTCTTTTTACGAAGGTGTAGTACATGAAAGACTGCACTCACCTTATGATAAGAAGCTTTTAAAAGGCAGACTTATTCATTTTCCATATAAGTCATGGGAAGCACATCTTGAGAAGATGAATCGCTATACCACCCTACTTGCTCATAAATATTATGAAAAAGGCAAGAAATGCCATTTTGTAAATGATATTCTAATAAAACCGCTGTGGGCCTTCTTTAAGATGTACATCATTCACGGTGGTTTCTTAGATGGTAAATTAGGTTTTGAGTTTTGTTTAACACATTACTTCTATACACTAGAAAAATACTTAAAACTAAACAGCTTAAACAAATATAAAGGAAGGATCTGATGTTCATTTCAGTCATTATCTCTACATATAACAGACCTGATGCCTTAAAACTAATTTTAAGTGCATTTGATATGCAGTCTGACCGAGAATTTGAAGTAATCGTAGCTGATGATGGCTCAAAGGATGACACCAGAAAAGTTGTTCTGCAAAAGATGATTGACTGCAGTTATCCAATCACTCATGTCTACCAAAAAGATGAAGGATTCCGTCTTGCAAGAATTAGAAATTTGGCTGCTACAAAAGCTAAAGGCGACTACCTTATCTTTTTAGATGGTGACTGTGTACCTAGACCTTCATTTATTTCCTGTCACAGAAGACTTGCTCAAAAGAACTTTTTAGTAGCCGGTAACAGAATTCTTTTAAAAGAAGAGTTCACCAAATTTGTACTAGCTAAACAGGACCCAATCTATGCTTACTCCTTCTTTAAGTGGGTATCTGTTTACCTAAAACATGGTATTAACAGATTGCATCCTTTAATTGTTTTCCCTTACTTTCAGCATTTAAGAAACTTAAAACAAAAGTGGAAGAAAGCTCGTGGTTGCAACTTTGCTCTGTTTAAAGACGACTACTTTAAGGTAGACGGTTGTGACAGCGACTTTAAAGGCTGGGGCTATGAAGACTCTGATCTTGCAATAAGACTTATTCATGCAGGTATTTTAATTAAATCTGGACGCTATGCCACAGGAGTGTTCCACCTTTATCATCATGAGAATGACAGAAGCCGTGAGAAAGAGAATCTTGAAAAACTAAATGAGAGATTAAATTCTGACATTGCAAAAGCTGAGAATGGAATTTCTAAGCTATAAAATCAATTTAGTAAGGCTAGAACTATTTTCTAGCCTTTTTTCTACATTGTCTTGTCGCTAACTTGCTTTTTTAGGAGCAAAGAATTTAGCGTAAAGTCTCATCTGTATTTCTGTTGCAATTATTGTTATTCCAAAACCTAAAATTAAGCTTATCAAACAGACGTAGGTCAAGTGAAATTCATTACCTTCAACACATGGTAAATGGTAATAGATAACAGCAAGATATCTAAATACTACTAAATGAACCAGGAAGGCATCCTGTTCCAGTTTGCCTTTGGAGAACTCATAAATTCATACATGGCACTCTTTTTAGCTGGCAGGAGAGTAGAAGCAAAGGATGAACAGGACTGAGAGAATTGTTTCCCAGAAGACAGGAGTTGATAACTCCAGACAACATTTCTCCGGCACTAATGGTCTGAGACTTGTATTTGGAAGAAATAGAGCCTGACTTAGGAAGTCTGCATCTGTATGCGTTCCAGTTAAGGTTTAAAGCCTCCTTAGCAAATTTTCCTGGGTTAAACTGTAGTAATTCTCTACCATTAGCTGATACAATATCCATGGCGTTTTCCTGTTTATGATTCGCTTTTGTTAACACCTTGAATTATAACAGAAAAAAAATACCACTAAATCAAGCTAATCTATTGATTTTACTACATTTTCTCTAATTTTTTCTCATTGTATTTAATCGGTTGTTAAAGAGCACAACCGCAGTAGAATTCGGTCTATAGTTAAATTTTAACCGTGGAAAGTAGAGATTTACATTAATTTTTTATCTGAACTACTTTACAACTTTGTGATGTAGTTCAAATGGTGTGGTCGCCATAGTAAAACAATTTATCGATACCATTCAATACACTTTACAGACATCAATTAACTTGCAAATGAAATTGTGATTTTTATACAAGATTTAACAAAATCTTAAAAAATTATGATTAAGTTCAATATGTAAGTGTAACATTTAACATTTTCTTAGCTATAATCAGATAGTAACGTTTAGTTAGATAAGGAAGAATTTTAATCTAGGCTGAGTTGTAGCAATACATTGAGCTTATCTGATACTATTAATGAATTGGATCAGCAAAATATGTTTATCTACAAAAATTAGTTTCAAAAAACATTAAAGTTTTTCTTTATTTTGCTGATACTAGGTTATTGTAAGTAGAAGTTTGAAAATAAGTGACAGCTATGAATATATTACATTCTTTAGGCGTTAAAGCTAAACTTGCAGCAGCATTTGCCTCTGTGATTTTTCTTTCACTTGTAATTGCAATCATTTCAATTACAAGTATCACCAATTCTCGTTCTGTAGCTAACTTCGCAAAAGAAGTTATTGAACAGCATTACAGTAAGATTGTTCAGATCTCAAGAAATGTTAATACATTCCGTGATGATATGACCATGTTTACAAATAATGTTGCTACATACAATAAAGAGAGTGCAGCAAAAGCTGATGCTGACATCGAGAAGTTAATTGCATCAATGTCTAATATTAAGTTATTAGATCCTACTGATGCAGCTGACTTTGAGAAACTGAAAGGCTACATCAACTCAGCTATCGATGTTTACAAAAACAAGATGGAACGCATGGTTGATAGAGGTTATTCTGTTGACGTAAGAAATACTTACAATAACGAATTGTTCCCTGTTTTAAATGATTCTATCGCTGAAATTAACCGCTTAGTTGGTTTGTACCTAGATAGAGTTGACAACAACGTCACCTCAATGACTGATGTAACCCCTATCATCATTATTCTTGTAACCACTTTAATTGCTGTAATCTTCTCAGCTGTAATTGCTTACAAACTGCCTAAAGCTTTCATCGGTGTTCTACACTATGCTGTGTCACATGCTTCCGTGATGTCTCGTGGTGACTTAACACAAACTGTAGAGAACAGAGGTCGTACAGATGAATTTGGTAAGTTATTAGACTCGTTGGAAAAGATGCGTTTAGACTGGCAGAACAACGTTAAGGTTATTAAGTCTGCAACAGATAATGTTATCCAGACATTCAACAAAATTGATGCGGTTACTTCTGATATGAATGATATTGCTCATGAGGCTCAGAACCGTTCAATTACTGTTGCAGCTGCTGCTGACGAAATGGTTTCCACTACATCTGACATTGCTAAAAACTGCGAATCTGCAGCTGCTAATTCAAGTCAGTCAAATGATACTACTCAGCAGGGTGTTCATAAGGTTCAGTTAACCATTGAGGGAATTCAGAACCAGGTGGTTAAATCAAAACAGGATGCTGAATATGTACAGTCTTTAGTTGATCAGGCCCAGAAGATTGGCACTATTGTTCAGACAATTGATGACATTGCTTCTCAGACCAATCTGCTTGCTCTTAATGCCGCCATTGAAGCTGCCCGTGCCGGTGAGTACGGTAAAGGATTCGCTGTTGTTGCAGATGAAGTTCGTGCCCTTGCATCAAGAACTTCAACATCAACTCAGGAAATTACCAAGATGGTTACTCAGATTCAGTCAAATGCTAATACAGCAAATGAGTCAATGCAGTCATCAGTTAAGAACATGGATAACTTAGCTGTTGAGACCAGCACTATCGAAGAGTTATTAAACAATATTACCGAGCAGGTAAGCTCTGTAAACGCACAGATCACACAGATTGCAACTGCAGCCGAACAGCAGACTACAGCTACATCTGAAATTTCTGGCAATATGCAGGATATTACACACTCTTCACAGTCTCTATCAAAAAACTGTTCTGATGCAAAAGACGAAGTTAAGCGTTCTATTTCCCTGTTACAGGATCTGGAGGAGAGTTTAAACAGGATCAAGATTTAAATTTTTGTTACTAATTCAGCTGACAGGCAACCATTAAGCGTTGCCTGTTTTTTTTGTTTTGTTGAATTACAGAAAATGAGGACTGACTTTTATTAACATGATTTCAGTAATTGTCTCTATAAGACAGAGATGATGGTAACGTGAGTGTTATTATGTTACTTTTACAAATTTAAATGCCTTAAATTTAAACACTAATTTACAAACTGTGAATGGTCTCGTAGATATCTTCTGCCATCTGCGCTGATATTCCAGGCACTTTTTTTAACTCCTCCACACTGGCATTCATAACTTCTCTGATACCGCCCAAATGCTTTAACAGAGCCTGACGTCTTTTTGGACCTATGCCTTCAATATTCTCAAGCACACTGTGTGTTCTTGCCTTCTGTCTTCTGTTTCTGTGCCCTGTTATAGCAAATCTGTGTGACTCATCACGAATATGCAGTACCAGCTGCAGAGCAGGATCATCTAAAGTTAAATGATACTCTTCTCTTGTATAACCACGTATAAGCGTTTCCAGACCTTCTTTTCGGCCTTCCCCTTTTGCAACTGCAACTATCAGAGGAGGAGCAACCTTAAACCTGCTGAAGATATCAGAAATAACATCTTCAGCCTGTTTTAACTGCCCCTTACCGCCATCGATAAAAACTACCTCAGGAATAATCCCTTCTTCAGGATCTTTAAAACGACGGGTTAATACCTGATGCATCGCTGCAAAGTCATCACCTGGAGTAATACCTTCAATATTAAAGCGTCTGTAGTTGGCACTGTCAGGGCCTTCACGATTAAAAGATACACAAGATGCTACTGTAAGTTCACCCTGAGTATGCGAGATATCGTAACACTCCATATGATTTACATTAGAGATATGTAATAACTGCTCTAAAGACTCAATTCTCTTTTTAGCTGTGGTCTTATCAGCTAATTTGGCCTGTAAAGATGCTTTAGCATTCTCTTTAGCTAATTTTAAGTATTTTGCTCTCTCTGCTCTAACTGAGGTTAAAAAGTGGATTTCTTTTGAGCAATGTTTTTTTACAGCTTCAGTAATAACCTCAGGCTCTTCAATCTTATCGTCTAAGATAATTTCCTTTGGATACATTGAAGCTCTGCTCTCAGATAGATAAAACTGTGTTACAAAAGCAGTAAGAGGATCATCCCCATCAATTTCTGACAATTTTGAAAAATATGAACGAGTACCGATGATCCTGCCTTTTCTGATAAAGAGCACATGAGAGCAGCAAAGCTCCTGAGCACATTCATGGGCAATTACATCCATGTCAAACATTAAATCGCCTGATACTGCCTGAGATTCCTGAACACGTCTTAGAGCTAACAGTTGATCTCTTAATTTGGCAGCCTCTTCAAATTCGAGTTTTTCTGAGGCCTCTTCCATTCTTTTAGTCAAATCATTTAGAACATCCTGATTTTGACCTTTTAAGAACATCCTGATGTAATTTACCTGGTCCATGTAGTTCTTATAGGCACTTTCACTCATGGGAACACATGGCGCCAGACACTTACCAATTTGGGCCATAAGACAAGGTCTTGAGCGGTGAGCGTAAACGGTATCAGCGCATTGTCTTATTGGAAAGAGCTTTTGTAAAAGCTTTAAACTCTCTTTTGCTGCACTGACATCAGGATATGGACCAAAGTACTCACAATCAATCTTTTTAGCACCACGGTAATAAAAGAGTCTTGGATGCTTTGATTTTGAGAGGACTAAGTATGGGTAGGACTTATCATCACGTAAAAGGATGTTGTAGTGAGGTTGATACTTCTTTATTAGATTGTTCTCTAAGATTAGAGCTTCAGCCTCAGAGAAAGTAACCGTAAATTCAATATGATGGATATGATGAATTAGTGCATTTGTTTTAAAGTTAACTTCTTTTAGAAAGTACGATGACAAACGCTTTTTAAGATCTTTTGCTTTACCTACATAGATAACTGTTTCATCATCTGAATACATTCTGTAAGAGCCAGGGCGATTAGGTACTGTCTTTAAGAAACTTTTATAATCAAATTTAATATCAGGCATGATTTGTATCAGAATCAACCAAACAGCATGAATTTAATTGTTTAAAATTAAGCCAAATTTAAAACAAAAACTCATATGGATAGGACATGATGGTCACCTGTACCATAACAAGTCGCCAACAACAAAGCTAAATCACTAATTGATATTGCGAAAAAGCTCTTACCTCAGGATCAGCATTAAACACAGCAGCAATTTTCAAAAGTTCATCCTTTCTAGGCACAATATTGCCATAGTCACGTGATTTTATCTGCTCGACGGCTTCTGTAAGTTTAGCTTTAGATTGAGTTTCGTTCTGAGCAAATTTAAATTCAAAAACAATTCTACGTTTATTTGTCTCTACTATTAAATCCACTCTACCCTTAGCTTGATGAACCTCAGAAAAAACTGACTGTTTTGCTCCTAGCAAGTACATTTTTACATAGTTTTGCACTGCAGCTTCTGAATTTATAGGATATTCATCGTAGGTTACAGTGTTTACAATGGTATTTAACAGACTAATAATGTCTTCTACAGAACCTACATCTAAGATATTTTCATTAGCTATGTTTGTAACGTCTATTTTTTCTTTAAAGAATTTTGCAGCTAAAAGCTTATTTAGAGCTTTATACACCTCTCCATTCGGAATACCTAAAGCAATGATATTAGAATCAGTTATTGATGAACGTAGAGTTAAATATCCAGTCTGACACATCAAAACACTTTGATTGATATCTGTTAGTGCAGTTGGATTTTCAAACTCATCATCAGTTACTTTTACAATAATGTCTTTATTTAAAAAATCAAAAATATTAAGTTCATGAGATGTTAAGTAATTAGCCAGAATAGAGGGAACTCCTCCATTTGAATACCAGTATTCACCGAACTGAACTTTTTTCTTTTTATATACATTTTGGAAAAAATTATTAACAGACCATGTAGAGAATACTTTTTTCTCATAGTCTTCATCAAAGCAGTAGCCATCATAATTCTGAGCTAATTTATCAAGCATAGATTCCAATTGCTCATCTGTTACATTATCTTCATTGATATTATATTCATAAGCTGTTGCAAGCTTGAGATAATCAAAGTAGAACTTTCTTATCTCATCTTTTGTAAAACCGATTAACTGAGAGTAAGTGCTATCATTTGTAATATCATTAATGTCAGAACCTACAGAGAAAATTGATACGTTTTTTAATCTGGTAACACCAGTGACGCCTAAAAATCTTATAGCAGCTTTTCCTTTGATTGCTCCATAAAACTCTCTTAAACAATCTTTAAAATCACCATATAAATCAGGATTATTGATGTTTGCTGTCATCTGACAGTCATATTCATCAATTAAAACCACTATTTTCCTTTTAGCATCATTTAAAGAATCTAAAAGATTTTTTATGGCAACATTAGGTTCACCACTTGCAACATACCCTTCAACATGATTCTTGTAGGCAAAAGCTGTAATGTAATCTGTTAACTGCAATTTAAACTTATTAAGATCTTTAAATGCATAATTAACCAAATTTATCCTCAATACAGGATATGTAGTGTCTTTCCACTTATCATAAATCCAAGTTCCTTTGAAGTAAGGCTCTATACCTGATTCAAATAATGTTGCTATAGTATTTAGTGTTAAAGATTTTCCAAAACGACGAGGACGAGAAATAAAAATCCTGTTTGGGAGTTTTGCCAAATTGTAAATGTATTCAGTTTTATCAACATATATGCAGTCATACTGAATAAAATCAGTAAAATTCTCGGTAGAACAAATTGGTTTCATTTGAAATATCCTTTTACCACTATATATTGATATTACATAAGATCTATTAAGGTTAATAGACAAGAAAAATAAGAGCGATTATATTTCACTGCTCACTCTGAGAATAAAGATCTTACAACAAAATTTACTAGCACCTAAGTAGTCTAGATACTCTTTACAGACCGTTAATGATTTGGACGACTTACTAGCATCATATTTAAAAGAGTTAATTGTAAATTCTATATTCCAGTCAATTATACAGTAAACAGATCTAAATTACTCTTAGCTAAAGTTTATTCTCAATTCCCTCAAGATTCAGATTAAACCTGTCATAGTACTTAGGAAGTTTTGGCAAGGAAGCGTCGATCTTCATGATAATCTGAGGCATGAAAGATCTAGCTCCGGTGGTAGGATTATACATCTCTAAGATTTTGTAAAGATCTGGATACAGTAGAGGCTCGCCTGATATAGTAATATCACCACTCTTATCAAAGGTCTCCACATAGTTTGCCCCTAAAGATTGTATAAATGAAGAGTCAAATCTCTGTCTGTCATCCTTTTGAGACTTATAGTATGAAAGAGTGTTCTCATTTTTGGCTTCAAGATATTTAGTAGCCTCAGGAGCACCTTCATTGAAGGTAACTTCTCCTAAATAAATACCTCTACAGATCATTAAAGCCTGATTGAAAAGTTTTTTGGTATCAACATACTTTGTGTAGGTAAAGTAACGCAGGAGTGAGTTTACGGAGGTTACTGAACGATTCTTTAAATCATAAAGAATAGAGAAAGCAGTAGTCTCATCGGTTGCTACACCTTCACCATTCATCAACATCAGAGAATAAAGAATAGCTCCTGTAGAGTCACCACAGTCATAGGCCTGTTTAAAGATGTCAGCTACAGCTTTGATAATTTTTTTGTTATTTCTATCCTGAGATAAAGCGAGTACTCCTACAGCAGTAAGAGCTGGTCCATAATTCTTTTTAGCTGCATTCTTCATGAGCCTCAGCCCTTCATCATACAGATTAGAACTGCGTCTAAAATCAATTAAACCTAATGAGTAGTTAGCAACAGGATCCCCCTGTTTAGCAGCATCATTGTAAAGCTCAAGCCCCTTTTCATAATCTCTTTTAACACCGTAGCCATGCCAGTAGAGGCCTGCCAATCTGCTTTTAGCTGCAAGAATACCAAGATTTCTGGCCTTTCCCCAAGACTTAGCTGCACTTACAGGAGAGACATCATTTTCTTCACCTAAAAAGTCTATGTCACCTCTATATAAAAGAGCATTTTTTGACCCATGATTTGAAGCCTCATTGACCATACGGATATAGTCTTGAGTATTCATGCAAAGTTCAATGCCGTACTCACACATCTTTAATAAAGGATCATGTGTCTTTAAGTAATCCTCTGAATAATCTTTTAAAGCTTGATTAAAATAGTAAATGGCAGAGCCAGCCCCCTGAGCATTGCCATAGCCTAACAATGCTAAGTAGCCCATCAGCTCATACTCGCCATGAGTATCATCAGATTTAGCACATTCACGGGCATAATCAAGTGCTTTTGAAAAGTTACCTGATTTAGCGCTGATCCAGGCTAAATATGGATAAGCCTCTGAGGCGCCATTTTGACCTGCCTGCATAAAATAGGTTTGAGCTTTATGGAAGTTACCTTCCTGCATGGATTTTACGCCTGCGACTACATAAGACTCTTTATTGGCATTAGCATACTGAATGTAACCTGAGATAATAAGATATAAGCCCAAAACGAACATCAGGACTAAAGCACTTACAATTAGAGGTGTTTTATGTTCTGATATATAAGTTTTGCCTCTTTTTACAAGGCTTATTTTGGGTCTTTTAGCTTTTTTCTTCATCTTATCTTAATCTTTAGTAACGTTGAAACCTTGTACTGTCCAAGAGTTAATATTCTACGTTTTTACTTTACCTAATTTAGGTTAATGTATTATTTATTTTACCTTTACACTAAACTAAAACTAAATGGATAAAAGTGTAAAGTGTGCAGATAAACAAATTTAACTAGTTTAATCTACTCTTCTAGTAGGCACCACTGTCTGCACCTACATCTGGTGCATCCACCTCAAGATCTTTGTTAATAAGAGCATTGTCTCTGTCTAAAGTAATTAAAGCGTTTCTTGAGGTGACAGATTCATCGGCTAATGGATTGTCATCCTTAGTATTTAAGGTTAAAGCATTAAAAGGGACGATAGTGATGTCATCTTCTTTAATTCCCGCATCAAGATAGGCCTTTTTAATAGCTTCACCTCTATCTTTTGCTAATGAAATGTTATCAGCATTCTTTTCCATATCGTAAGCATAAGCTCTTATGGTTACCTTATTAATAGATTTATCAAGTTTTATATACTCTAACTGCTCATTTAAAACCTGCTTTGATTTTGCTGTTAACTCATGAGATCTTACTTTAAAGACTAAGGGAGTCATCTTTACATCATTAAAGTTAACTCTGATTAGATTTTCCTGGCAAGCTAAATACTTATGATAAGCGGATTTAAAACCTAAAGGGCTGATAGCTGGAATTATGTTCTGTCCTGCAGCTAACTTAGTATCTGTATATGGCATTAAGATCTGATTACCATGAGACAGTTCAGACAGGATCTTCCAGGATAAAGTGGGACCCACATATGGGTTAAAGCCAGGATAAATTTGAATTCTACCTAAACGTCTTTCAGAGCTTGCTGTATGCCATTCTGGCTTTGTAGCTATAAATCTCATGAAACTTGACTGACCAATACCTAATCTTGGATGAATGGTCATATTAGAGCGTAATGTACGACCTGAATATGTCATAAAATTGGCAAAACCATATTCAGTGATGTCAAAGATAAGTGAACAGCTTAATCTGTCACCGTTATTTGACCACAATTTCTTAGATGACGGATCAATGGATGCCTGATATCTTATCTGAGCAAAAGCTGACACTGAGACAACCGCTACAGCCATTGCCATTATCATTTTTAAAACTGTAAGTTTCTTCATAAACATATCTCTGAAAATTTTTTACATCTAAGGTAAACTTTAAGATCTAAACAAAGCAAACTAAACACTAAAAAACTTTATACCAGAATCGTTGTCTATTATCTTTAAGTTGTTTACTAAGTGTTTGGTGTATCTAACCTTTTACCGTGTCAGACGTTTTAGCTGAGTCAAACGCTTTATACACAATTTCAAAAGGTTAAATCTGCCTAAATATCAAAATATTGCCAAAATTATGTAAGTACACGACTTTTATTACTTTATGCAATTATAATGCCGATCGTTTACCTTATGTTTTAAGTGTTAAAACATTTGACGACATTGTCAAAACAAATGTTTGACTTTAGTTATATTAAAGCAGTTATCTGAAAACATGGCATAATGTAAACCTAAGGTTTATGCAATAATTAAGGGGGCATTCCCCTACTTTAATCAAAGTAATAAAACATTACTCAAAATTAACTATTAAAAATTTCTATCTATTTAATTGTAATATGAAAAGATTAGCTATATTCGCCTTTTATAATGGAAAAGGTCTTATAAATGATTATGTTGTGACCTACCTAAAATATCTAAAAGAAGTGAGTGACAACATCATATTTGTAGCTGATAACGAACCTAATGTTAAAGAGCTCAGCAAGATCTACCCTCTAGTTTCTCATATAGAATCATATCATCATGGAGAATATGACTTTGGTTCATATAAGATAGGATTTAATTATGCTAAAGAGCATTATCTATTAGATGATGTTGATGAAATTATCTTATGCAACGACAGTTGCTTCTGTGTAGATTCATTAAAACCTGCCTTCGATAAGATGGATACAAAATCATGTGACTTTTGGTCAATGACTGCAAGTAATGAGTATGAACTACATCTGCAGAGTTTCTTTTTAGTAGTTAAAAAGAATTTATTTAGTTCAGAATTATTTAGTAACTATTTAAATAACGTAAAACACTTAGATAACTTTTTGGAAATCGTTAAAACTTATGAAATTCCATTGAAAAAAACTTTTGAGCAGAAAGGTTACAAAGGAAATTCTTTTATAAAAGCCCCAGAAAAGTTTAATCCGACTTTTTTCCCTATTAAGTGCATGAAAGCTAAGATGCCTCTTGTTAAGAGAAAGATCTTTACTGAAATCTATGCTTGCAAAGAATCATTACTAGAGGTCATACTCTATCTAAAAATAAAACATAATGCTAAATACAAAAATATTTTGAATTACTTTAACGTAAATAGTCTTATACCTACATGTTTCAAGTTCTTCAAACCAAAATTCTTTGCTTTTCTATTTAGAATTGAAATAAGTTCCAAAGGTTTAGTAAAAATTAGAATTCTTAACATCCCTTTTATCATCTTTAAAAGAAAAAATAAGAATCAATAAATTGCATCACACAGAAACCAAACTCCAATTAAGGATGACAACATCTGATATCTATGCTCTATTATTAAGTTGCTTAAAGAATGGATAAGCAAATACAGGCATAAACACAGCTGTAATAACAGATGACTCAGAAATACCGTAGAGAATAACCACAAAAAAGATCAAGACAAACTTATATTCAAAATTTCTCACTGCTCTAGCGATTGTCATGAATAGCATTCCCAAGAAAAATATTGAAGCTAAAATACCATTATAAAGTGGGAGATAGAAGTATGTGCAATCGACCCACAGCCACCAATCAGCCTTATTAGGAAATTTAATAAAATCAGCATAGATCTCATTAAATTTACCCAATAGGCTTACCCCGTAAACATTAAATGCCTTATTTCCAAGCTCAAATCTAGCCCAAATTTCACCCGGAAAATTTTTCAATATATCTCTAAAAGAAAATGTAAATGCAACATAGTATATAAGGATGACAAATACAACGAACAATGACAACAAAAAAACTAATAGAACCTTGTTGGATCTACTTGAAATTTTGAAATTTATTAAGTAATTGCCACATATACAGCAAAAAGCTAAAACTACAATTACAACCGTTGATGTGATCGAGTTTGGAACTTTATAACAAAAATAAGATAACGCTAGAAAAACAAAGAGATAGATAAAATTTACTTTTTCTTTATACAAAGACAAATATATGGCAATAAGAAATGCACATAAACCTAGTCCATTAGGATGGCTAAATCCCAAAGTATATCTAATTTCTCTGGCTCGATAGAAAGTAATGGCACTTTTTAACAAACCAAATTCATAAGATAAAATAGTAATAATTACAAAGATAAAAATCGCAAATAATACAGATTTATAAAAACAATTTTTATCTAAAAATCTACACAAGAATAAAGGTATAAAAAAAAGATCAAAAGCAAACGTCGTATTTGCATATTTTTTTAAAATAAAAGAAAAAATAATAAAGACAATGCAACTACATAATAAAAAATAATCTCTAGACTTTTTATACCAGTTGAAAAAGAAAAAGCCTACAAATAATACAAACAAAAGATCTGATAATTTCTTTTGAAATGAGAACAAGGTCTGATAGGTATATATGTAAGTGGTCAAATCAAAAAATCTAAACATCATCCACATACCAATCAGTACGTAAATTGAGCTATGAATAATTCTTACAAAAAGATCTTTTTTTAAGATTTGTAGACGGTTCATTTTGATAAAGTTATTACACTGTAGACAATGTCAGCTATTATATAAAAAATAGCTGACTATATATTGAATTGAAGTTGACAATCAAATAATTAAGCTTTGTATTTATTTAAATACCACTCAACAGTCTTGATGATACCTGTATCAAAGGTCTCATCAGCTTTCCAACCTAACTCTGTGGTTAACTTGGTTGCATCAATTGCGTAACGTAAGTCGTGACCTGCTCTGTCCTGAACAAAGGTAATTAAGTCAGCATACTTACCACCGTCTTTTCTTGGACATTCTTTATCTAAGATTGAACAGATGGTGTTAACAATGGTGATGTTGTTACGCTCGTTGTGACCACCAATATTATAGGTCTCACCTGATACACCATTGTGGAAGATTAAATCAACTGCTTTACAGTGGTCTAATACATATAACCAGTCACGAACATTTAAACCTTTACCATAGATTGGTAGTGGTTTTAATGCCAGAGCATTTTCAATGATATGAGGAATTAACTTCTCATGGTTCTGTTTAGGACCATAGTTGTTTGAACAGTTAGAAGTAGTTACATTCATACCATAGGTGTGGTGATATGCTCTTACGATTAAATCAGAACTTGCCTTTGATGATGAGTATGGGCTGTTAGGAGCATATGGTGTTGTTTCTGTAAAGTAACCAGTCTCACCTAAAGTACCATATACCTCATCAGTTGAGATATGGTGGAATCTAGCATCCTCGTAACCAGGCTTTACCTTAAATGGAGCATCCATCCAGTGACGTCTTGCAGTTTCAATTAAAGTAAAGGTACCCATGATGTTGGTTTCCATAAAGATTTTTGGACCTTTTATAGAATTATCAACATGGCTTTCTGCTGCAAAGTGAATTACACCACGGATATCATATTTGGTGAATAGCTCTTCAATTAACTTCTCATCACAGATGTCACCTTTTACAAAGGTATAGTTAGAGTCGTTTTCGCACTCTTTAACATTGTTTAAGTCGCCTGCATAAGTTAACTTATCTAAGTTAATGATGTGGTACTCAGGATATTTCTTACAGAAATATGGTACAAAGTTAGAACCGATAAAACCTGCACCACCGGTTACTAGAATTGATTTTGTCATGATATGTATATCCGATTAAATCTACTTTTTTAATTGAAACTTGTCTGTTGTTATTTTGGTATTATAAAGAAAAGTCAGGTACATCCTTTAGAGAATGTGCAATTCTGTCTTTTTCTGAGGTTAATACTTTATCAGCAGGGATTTTCCAGTCAATATTAAACTCTGGAGCATCATATCTCATTCCCCACTCTGACTCTTTGTTATAGAAGTTATCTACTTTATAAGCAAAGATAGCTGTTTCTGAGAGAACACTAAAGCCATGTAAGCAGCCATGTGGCATGAATAACTGTCTTTGATTTTCATCAGACAGCTCTACTGCTACATGCTGACCAAAGGTAGGAGAATTCTTTCTGATATCTACTACTACATCCAGAACTTTACCCACTAAAGCACGTACTAGTTTTGCCTGGCAGTACTCGCCTCTCTGGCAGTGTAAACCACGGATTACACCATAGCTAGATTTTGACTGATTGTCCTGTACGAAGTTACAATCAATACCGTTTGCTTTAAACTCTTTTTCATTGTAGCTTTCAAAGAAATATCCACGAGGATCATTGAATACTCGTGGCTCTACAATAATGACACCTTCAATTGGAGTCTTAATAAAGTTCATGTTTTTCCTCTAAAACTTTAACTAGATAATCTCTATAATTACCTTTCTTTAATTCATCAATTAAAGACTGCATCTGTACATCGTTAATAAAGCCCTGCTTATAGGAAATCTCTTCAATACATGCAATCTTTAATCCCTGTCTCTTCTCTACAATCTGTACAAAAGAGCCTGAATCCATAAGTGAATCAGGAGTACCCGCATCAAGCCAAGCGTTACCACGTCTCATTGGTACTACTGATAATCTACCTTCTTTTAGGTAGATGTTATTAAGGTCTGTAATTTCATATTCACCACGAGCAGATGGCTCTAAAGTCTTAGCTTTATCTACTACATCTGATGGATAGAAATATAAACCAACGGATGCGTAGTTTGATTTTGGATGAGCAGGTTTCTCTTCAATTGAAACAGCTTTTCTGTTCTCATCAAATTCAACTACACCAAATCTTTCTGGGTCGGTTACGTGATACGCAAAGATAGTTGCATTAGTGCCACTATTCTTCTTTACCTGGTCATTAAACTCACCGAACTGGCTTCCCATATAGAAGATGTTATCTCCTAAGATTAAACATACATCTTCTTTTGAATCTCCAATAAAGTCAGCTCCTAAGATAAAAGCTTGTGCAATACCATTAGGCTCTTCCTGTACTTTATACTGTAGATTTAAACCAAACTTTGAACCGTCACCAAATAACTTTTCAATATTTGGTAAGTCTCTTGGGGTTGAGATTACTAATATATCCTTGATACCAAAGAGCATCAGTGTTGACAAAGGATAGTAAATCATAGGCTTATCATAAACAGGTAAAAGCTGTTTAGATGTTGTCTTGGTTAGTGGATATAGACGTGTGCCACTTCCACCTGCTAATAATATACCTTTCATATAAATCGCCCTTGTTTGTATTTATCAATATTATATACGAACAATACAAACTACTAAAATAAATCTTATTTGCATGAGAGGTAAGACTTCAATTTTTGAAGTCTTCGCCTTATTTTTTCTTATCCAAATTTTTAAGTTTCATTGCAAATACAGGAATTTTTAATACTTTAATAAGTAATTTATTTTTTTTAGTGATTCTGATTGTCAAAATTGATGACATTACAATTTTTCTTAAATTTAACAATAAATATATTAACTGAGAAACAAAAACGTTCGTCGTGCAATCGACAATTTTATACCCTTGACTTATAACTGCATACCCACAGAATCTTTCAAAAATGTGTGCCATCTGACAACCTTCATGAGTTAAGTCTGGACTTTCAAAATCATGTTGTGTAAGTTTTAAACTTTTTACAAGTTCTAAAAGTTCAGCTCTGACCATAAACATGGTTCCTGCTACAAATTTATACTTCTTTAGAGGGAGATTATGAGCCTGAATAAACTTGTTTGTTTCTCTATAAGCATCATGATCATCACATCTATTATTAAAAGTAGAAATGTTTGGTCCGTGCATACCAATTGACTTATTTTCTTCAAGTCTACTCAGAACGTTATTAAAAGTTTCTTTATCTTTAATGAACTTTAATAAAGCATTACGCCATCTAGGTCCTGCAAACCAAGCAAAAGATTCCCTTGTAGGAATATCTCTTTTTGTATGTAATTTGATTACATAGCTATAGTCACTTAAATTCACTTCATTTAGCACATGAACAAATGGGCCTAAATCAAAACCAAGATTTTTGACAACTTCAACTTTTGAGTTAGGAAAAGATTTTTTTATATCCTCAATTAAATTTGAATTATTTTCGACAAGAGTAAAAAAGTAATCACAATCTTGATCTGATAGATTTAAAAGGCAACTCTTTAACTCTGGATAAAGAAATTCATAATAAATGTGAGTATGTACTAAAAGACGTTTCACTGAATAACCTATTGAAATTAACAGAACCTGAACAGATAAGTTTAAAACAAAGCTATTTTAACTTACTAGCTATTAAGATAAAAGAAAAAGCTGTAAATATAAATTTTATACATCAAGATATAAGGAGCTCACTTTCATAACTAAATTCAAAATGACCAAAAGTTGCACAAAATTGACTTTCGATAATGATATAATCACCGCAAAATTTCACAAGGTCAATAAAACATGAATAAGCAAAGAGAACAACGTAAAGATATTGATGGATTAAAGGGTATTGCTATATTAGGTGTTATCTTTTATCACCTATTTGACCTTTTAAAAACATCTCACTTATCTCAATCTATTATTTTCAACGGTGGTTTTTTAGGAGTTGATGTTTTCTTCGTTGTATCAGGATTTTTAATTGCAAGTTCAATTTATGGCAAACTATCCCTTAATGAATTTTCATTATGGTCATTCTATAAAAGAAGATTTTTTAGAATTGTACCTCCATTGGTAATCATCTGCTTTTTCTCACTAATCCTCGGTTATTTTCTCTTGCTGTCTGATGTTTACCGCGAACTAAACATCGAAGTTGTAAATGCACTTTTAGGAATAGGCAACTTTAGATTTGCTAATGTTGGAGGATATTTCAGTCTAGATTCATCAGACAGACTCTTGCTGCACACATGGTATCTTTCAATTACTATTCAGTTCTACATTTTATTTCCTTTATGTTTGGTTCTCTTGAGTAAGACTGTTGGTACTAAGCATATTCCATTAGCAACGTTGACTATGTCTGTAGCACTGTTAATTGTATCTTGCATAGTGTCTAAAAATGGTAAAGGATATCTTTTAACACAATGCAGAATCTTTGAATTGTTCTTAGGATCTGTTTTATTCTTCTACAAAGATCAAATATTTTCATTAGTCTTTACAAAATTCAAAGCCTTACCTGCTGTTGGGGAATTAGCTGGAACAATTCTTCTTATTATGTCGATCTTCACTGTTGAATTGTCTCATGGAATATGGACTCCAAAAAGTTCAGCTTTAACAATTGTTGCTACTGCATTAGTAATTTTATCTCACAATAAACACTCTATAATTGGATTCAAACCGTTATCCACACTAGGTAAAGGTTCATATTCACTATATCTATGGCACTGGCCTTTATTCATATTTGCCTTGCGTTGTGATTATTTAAATTCTCCCTTAAAACTTATTGCTGTTTTCGCAATCATTGCTTTAGTTTCTGCGTTCTCATATAAATTTATAGAAAAGCATAACTTTAAGATCTTAACAGTGCTCATAATGTACGCAGTTTGCTTTGCAAGCTATGCTTATTTTCATTCAGACAGCAGACTAAACTACTTATCAAGTTTTACTGTTGAAGATCTTAAATTTACTCAAATCGCTCCAGAATACACACCAAAAGCAATATTGGCTGAACACGACAAGGTTGTGTGGCATTATGGTCTACAAAAAGAAACTCCTCATATATTCTTTGTTGGCGACTCTAACGCAGGTCACTATCAATATTACTTAATGACGCAAAATAAAATACCTGTTTACTTCTTGTCTGTTCCAGCATCATTAGCTTATGGAAAAGAATTTGCTTCTATGCAAACAGAGTATTTTATTAAAGGACAAGATAGAGCTGACTTTTATGAACTTTACAAAAAGACGCTATCTATTCTAACCTCTGGCGATAAAATTATTCTATCAAACAGATGGGATATTATGTTTGACCTTTATGTTGCTGAAAAACAGATCAATAAGACAGATGCAAATTTTGAAAAGTATATTGATGACATTCTTCATGACTTGGATGAACAGATCACATCTCATCCACAGCTTCAGTTCTACATTGTAGGACTAGCAATAGTAACAGATAAAGCACATTTAAACTTTTCAAAGCTTGACTTAACAGGTTCTTTCTTATCCAAGATAATCAATGTCAAAGAGTTCTATCAGAGTAAAGATTACGTTGAAAGAAATGAACAGGTTAACAATAGGCTTAAAGCTTATGCAAATTCTCATAGCAATGTAAAATTCATTGACAGAAATGTACCAATAAACCAAGGCAATGGAATTTACTCCATTTTTGAAAATGGTGGTCCAATTTTCTTAGATGCAACACATTACACTAATCGCGGTGGTTGTGTTATAGGAAAATACATCATGGATACAGTGGTAAATGGTAAATAAGTTAGACGTTTCACTGCTGGTACCAATTGAAACAATATAAATCAATATAATTGAATTCTAAAATGAAAAGAATAGCTGTTGTTTACTTTGCTTATATCAATAAAGATAAAAATTGGAAAAGAATAATTTCTTCACAGCTAGCTGATCTGAAAAGATCTGGTATTTTAAGTGAAGCCGATCTATTCATCGAAGTAAGTGATCCTAACAATTTAAATTCTGTTCACTGTTATTTTGATAATCTAAAACTAGATTGCAAAGTTGCGTACCACAGTAAAAATACTTTTGAATACTATGGACTTCACAAAGTTTGGGAACTATCAAAGTTAGATTCTAATTATGATTACGTGGCCTACTTTCACACAAAAGGCATGAGTTATAAAAAGAGATTTTCATTAGGTCTAACTTCTGGAAGAAATCCAAGAGAAATTGTACTAACATACCTAACCTTCAAAAACTATAAAAACACAATTAACGTATTTGATACTAATAAAGGTATAGTTAAAATTGGTGCTTTTCCCAAAAAAGATGATGACAGTTCTGATAAGAGTGGTTGCTTTATTTGGTTTAACTTTTTCTGGCTACGTTGTTCTTATACCAGGACTTTAGAAGAACCCATTATTACAGATAATAGGTTCTACTATGAAAACTGGAGTTCTAAAGATGTCGGAGAAAGAGGTAATGCTTACAAGAGACTTTCGTTTTCCTTATATTCAAAATCTAACAAAGGATACACTATTCACGAAGCATCAGATACATTGAAGCACCTAAATAAGTTATACAAATATTTATGGCCTCTTTCAGCATTGTATTTGAGAGCAACTTACAGATAACAGTAAGCAACAGCTCAGATAAACGAAATTTACCATTCAATCAGACTAATGCTTTTTGTGACACTTAAATTTCATTTTTAAACCTAATAGGCAGAGAACATAGTGCTCATGATAATAAGTTAACGATAACATTCTTTGCATGAATGATAACTTTTGATGTTCAACTCCATCATACTTTATGCAATATTTTCTATCAGATTTAAAAAGCTTTTTAATAAACTTTGAGCTATGAGAAGTCAGTGATTCAAGGTGCTTTACTGAAATATTTGTTATTTTGTAATTTACTCTACCAGCTTGCTGGTTTCTTCTAAAAAGGAAATGATCTCCATAGAATACTTTAATTTCTTCAGGTATTACGAAATAATTCCTTTTTAATCCAAAATAAGCAGATCCCCAAAATCCTGTCATTTTATCCATTATTTCGAAATTTACTTCACTATCTTTAGGATATTCATCGAAATCTGACTTTGGAGTGTTTGTTGCACAGTCAATTCCTGCCAAACCTATATTTTTATCAGACTTAGAAAAGAAGTCATCCACAGCCTTAAATAAATTTTTTGGAAGAATTAGATCATCATTTAAAATTCCAAAAGTTTTGTATTCTGGATTTGAGAGTTTTATGCCAAGATTCCATGCAGGATTTACAAAGAGATTTTCTTTTTGAGTAAAAACTCTTACCTTGCTAAATTTAGTGTTGAAGCCTTTACCGGAATTATCAATAACAACAACTTCGCCAACAACATCAGACCCTTCGAGTTCACACAGAAGTTTATTCAATACGTCCAAATCTTTTTGCATTGTAGGAATAATAATTGATAGCATTTTACCCTCTTATAACCTCTGTATATATATTTTGACTAACTAAAATCAAAAAATTCTAAAATCTCATTTTTCTTTTGAACTTTAATCTTTTATGGATCTTTCAACGTTTATGAATAGAACAAGATCTGGATTTTCCTCTTTTAGAACATTCAAAATTTCATCAGGTGCTGATGTTTGCCTGTGCATATGGACAACAGTTCTAAAATACTCAATTGCATATGGTGTAAAGTATATGCCATAAGAATCTGTGATCAGCATGATTTTTCTTTGATCTTGAGCTGAAATGTTTACATATTTTGATCCGAACTCTTCAATTGAATTTGGGTCATACTTTAATGAATACTCTCGTTTAGATTTTAAGTTCTGGACTTTAATCTCTGGCTCATTAGCATTTATGATCAGAGCTTCATCCATGATATTCTTTTGAGGGTTGCTTATATTTCTGATCAAATCCCCATTTTCATGTTTAGAAAATGAAAAGTTATATTGTGTCTTTTGATAATCTTCCAGTACTCTTTTCATTACATTATCAAAAGCGATATTTGCACCATATCGATTCCAATGGGTATCGTCGGTATAGTAAAGTGCTATATTATCTTTAGGATCTTTATTAGCACGAAGAACATCATAATTATCAATCACATTAATACCTTGTGATTCAAGGTATGGTTTAATTTTATTGAAAAATCTAAACTTACCTGGTTCTCTAATGTATGGATTCATGTACTCAGAATAAATTCCATGCTTATCTGGTCCAATCACCAAGTAAACAGGTGCTGAAGTTGATGATTTTATAGCATTTAATAGAGCTAATTTCTTACTTACCATGTAAGGAGAAAAACTCATATCTTCACAATGCTGAGAGTATACAGAATCTGCTGAATTTCCAACAAACAACCAGCCTTTAATGCCGTTTACTGTAAATTGAGAATTTGTAAAATTAAAATCAGTAAATACAGACTGCATTGGCTTGTATAAATTCTCAGTCACCGGTAACTTGAACAATAGTCTATCGTTATAAAAATTTACTAAGTTCTGAAAGTAAGCCTTATCACCAAACGTTGGAAAATGGTTAATAACTCTGTTTTCGCTTTTAACCACATAATCATTTGGGGTGATTATAAAACCTGCTATTGGGACAATAAACATTGAAGCAATAAGAACCTTTTGTAATATCTTTATCATCGTATTTGCCTCAACTAAAAATTAAAGTAAATGAATGGGTTTTGAGCGCCAAAGAAAAGGACAATTACAGATAAAATCATCAGAAATGAATTAACTGCAAAAGCACCATTGTGAGTTACAGCTTCTTTTGCGTTTGAAGAGTTAAAACTCTTTAATCTAAAGAAAACTAACAGACATCCTATGATAAGAGCTAGATAATTAAGAATTTCTCCATTACATACGCTTTGATTGTCTGTATTAGATAAAAAGAACATGACAGATAAATAATCAAATGCTTGAGAAATGTTGTCAGCTCTGAAAAGCACCCAACCAATTAGAACGACTAAAAGAGCATATGCATGGGTTAAAAACTTAGGTATTTTGTTTAAAAGATCCCCTAAGAAGATTCTTTCTAAAATTAGAAATAAACCATTATATAAGCCCCACAGCACGAAGGTCATATTTGCTCCATGCCATAAACCACACAAGAAAAATACCACGATTAAATTTAAGTAAATTCTGTGAGTAGGAACTCTAGAACCGCCTAATGGGATGTATACATAATCTCTTAACCATGATGATAGAGATATATGCCAACGTCTCCAAAATTCTTTGATTGAACAACTGCTGTATGGAGCCATAAAGTTCTCAGAGAACTTAAAACCAGCCATTGCTGCTAATCCAATAGCCATATCAGAATAAGCAGAGAAATCAAAATAAATTTGAATCATATACGCAATAGCACCAATCCAAGCATCCATAGTTGAAAGACTATGAACGTTATAAATAAACGCCATATTAGCTAATGGAGCAACTGAATTAGCAATTAAGATCTTTTTATTTACACCTAAAATAAAACGGTATAAACCATAGGTAAATAAATTTGAATCTAATCTTCTAGAACAGAGATCGTCTTTTACCTGCTTATATCTAACAATAGGGCCTGCAATCAAATGAGGAAACATAAAGAAGTATGTTAAAAAGTTAATTACATTACTTCTTCCATTAAGTTCCCCTCTGCTAATATCAATCAGGTAGCTCACAGCATGGAAAGTAAAGAAACTGATTCCTAGAGGTAATACTTGTTGCTTAGCATGCAGATTTTCTGCAATTCCCCCATCATGAAGCAAAGATACTAACCAGAAAGAATACTTATAAAATACTAAAGCTAATATATTGATAGTGACGAAGAACACTAATGCAATAACTTTTAGAGTGTCATTTTTTCTTTTAGCTGCTTCTAAAGCATATCCAAAAAAGAAATTTAAAAATCCATATGCTAGTAGGACTTTTAAAGAATGAGTACCACCATCAAAAATATAGAAAAATAAACTAATTAAAATTAATGTTAAATTTCTAATCACGTTCCATTTCTTAGACAAAAAATCTAAGACAAGGAATAATGGTAAAATAAAAAATATAAAAGGAAGACTTGCAAATACCATATTTTATCTTTACTTAATCAAAATTAGTCTTAGTACAGTACGAATGGCGTATTCTACAACAAAACTAAAAAATCACAACTTATCAAAACTTCTAAAAAAGCAATTGCCTTACAAATTTATCAGCACGAAAGTTAATATACACAACTAAAGGATAAAACCAGCTGAATATATGACTAACGATTTGGTTAAAAGTAATCATAATCATCTGATAACATACTCTTTTCATTCTCTAATATCTCTTTTTGCAGGCGAGAAATATCTCTGCTTAATTTGCTTTTAATTTTAGCTTTATTCTTTGATCTCGTTCTCGAACAAGATGATAAAAACTCAGATCGTTTTTTACTAAAACTGTCAATTGAAACTGTAGCCGGATCTATTTGATATTCTTGGTTATCATCTAATGACATATCAAATGAAGTAATAAGATCAATATCAATATTATCAACTACTGACTGATCTTGTTGGATTAGATTTTTAACCTCTTTATCATCATATTCATTCATGATTTTAAAGACTGAATCGTCATGCTCTAAATAATCTAGACAGATTATAAAACCGTAAACAAATCTAAAAGAGCCTCTATTATAAAGAGATCGCCAAATACAAGATCTTTTATATGCTCCTTGAACAATAAAATTAGAATCAGAGAGCTCTACAAAAAATGACTTTCTAGGATAATTTAAATTAATATCAAAAGATTGTCCGTATGATAAGAAATCATCATTATAAAGAACTGATTCTTTGCATGATCTATACAATTTTTCAAAAGATGAATGTGTTAGGTCTGAGAAAGTATTACATTCATCAAGAATTGCAAAGTAGTAGTCAAAGGCTTTTAAAATTGATTGATATGCTTGCGAGCCCTGTTCAACTACATAGCCACCGTTAATTTTATAAAAGCCAGATTCAGATATATCCACAAGACCAGATCTAAAAAGAAGTGTTAAATAGCATCCTATCTCATACATTGGAGAAAACTTATTTATTGATGTTTTGCATGCATAGATATCAGCAACTTTAATCAATTTATATATATCATCTTCATTATCGGACTTAACTATTGAGCTAATTGCTTTTTTACAAGATTTTTGAATTAAAAAACGACCAATTTCACTTTGTTTATATAGTAAGAAGGGAAGAGCTTTTACAATAATATTTTCATGATTTTTGCTTCTACTCTTATCGAAATAGATCTTCACAGGTAAATTTGAGTTGCCTGAAAGATAATCATCTAAAGTATTTTCTAAGTCACTTTCATCATAATTAAAATCACTTACACCATTTGATAAAGTAATATCAGAAAACAACTTGCCAACATCGTGAAGAAGAGCTAAAAAGATTATCAATATATGAAGTTCTTCTACATTTAAATCTTCATATTTAAAATTTGTGTACTTTGATACTTCAATCGCTTTTAGAGCAACTAATAAGCTGTGTCTTAAAAGTCCCCCACAATCACAGTCATGAAGACACTTTGATGCGGGAGCTATAGAAACAACTTTCGCAAATCTGTAAATAAGAGGATCAATAAGATTAATACTACTATCAGTAGATATAAATGATGTTGTTTTTATAAGTTGCAAAATTACTTTGTTTTCAGACAATAACTCACTAACAGTTCTATAAGAAAACACTCTAGAACCATCTTTTCCAAGAACTAAGAAGTTATTTAGAAGATTCAATATAGATATCGCTCTATCTTATAAAAGATTGAACTGTTTTCTTAAAACTAAACAATTCAGTAACAAAGACATTAAAAGTCAAAACAAAGAATCATAAAATTTAATCTTATGAAAAATTCAATGTTCCTATTAAGCATATTGCCAGAAAAACAATAGCAATTGATTCGAAAATACATATCATCTTATACTTTTTGATTTTCTTATCTTTTTTATAAAAATTTGCCTTATAGTCAGGATCAAATATTCTTGAAATGCACTCCCTACTATCAGCATACAGTTTTGTATGATGTAACAAATACTCACGTCTAGCAAAATATGGATCTTTTGTTGTTAATTGCGTTCTAGATCCATTTTCAAATTCTCTATGGTTATAAAGAACTTTATCAATTCTATAAGGAAGTAACCCAGCCTCTACAAAAGACATCCACAGATCATAATCCTCGGTCCAACTGTACATGTAAGACTTGTATTTACCAAGTTTGATAAAGTCTGATTTCCTATATAAAGAGCTATTTACAATACAATTACCAAAAATGAAACTCTCTTTATTAAATTTTGGAAGATTCCAATCCTCGTTTACAGCGCCGAACTTTCTAGCTTTACAGTAAACAAAACCTACATTAGGATTTTCATCAAAAACCTTAACAGCTTCTTCAATATATGTAGGTTCAATTGTATCATCGCCATCTAATGGCAAAATGTAGAATCCTTTAGCTACATCAATAGCTTTATTTCTTGAACCTACTACCCCTAGATTTGTCTCATTTTTTAAAACCACAATATTGGAGTACTTGTTTTTTAACTCATTAACAACTTCTAATGAGTTATCTGTCGAGCAATCATCAATAAAAACAATTTCAATGTCTTTATATGTCTGATTTTCAGCAGACATGATTGCATCGGTGATGTACTTTTCCTGATTGTAACAAGGAATAACGATTGAAACTAATTTAGTCATATTTTTTATTATAGATAACTTTAATCAAATTAATTCGAGCTTATAGTTTTAACATCAGATAATTTAAAAATCACTGAATTATTCTTATAAATTTCAAATAATGGTGAAAATTGAATATCTTTGTATAAACTTTTTTCAGGTGAATTTGTTTTACATTTAAGCTGTTCATCAATAGCAGAACTGTTGATTGATTCATAAAGCTCTGTATTACAAAAAACTGAAACAAGAGAGGTACCATCTTTTTTATCTAATAATTTTTCCATGACTAGAAAGCATACATACTTTTCTGTAGACTTAGCATCACTATCCAAATACAAGTACAAAAACATCCCCTTGTACACAGTATTGTCTAACATTTCAACAGTTAAAACTCTGTTATTTTTTGCGGCTTCATACAAAGGTTGTATAAAACCATAATCTTCAGCATTTATTGAAAGCGAAGATAAAGCTGACTTTTTGCTTCTATTTTGATAAAAAACAACTAATAGAATTAGAATAAAAAAAACCAAAGGGGCAGATAAGAAAAATAATACAAATGGGTCATAATTTATCTCTTGAAATTTGCAGTAAAAAATAACACTAGGTTCTAAAGAAGGACTTGAACATTCAGGATCTGGATGATATGGCGATGACATAAAAAATGTTAAGATACCTGATATCAATAATGAAAAACCAAGCAAAATAATAATCAAGAGTAGAGAAGTTATTACATTAACTCTGCTACAAGATTTAATAGAATAACTTGATTTTAAAGGTGAATTTGGCGTTAAAATGTAAAAACACAGAGTAAAAATTGAGACAAACGGTATTAACGGCAATATTACTTTAATTAAGTCGGTTATCATTAGCTTTGTCCTGTTCACTTAAATTTGAGCATTTAGCCTTTAAAGGTTCATGATTCCTTTCAAAATAATTCCTTATCTTTTCTTTATACGCAATCATTTTTATCAAATTATTTGGGTTAATAGTAAAACCTCCATTTGATAGCACAATAAAATCATCTTGAGGTTCAACATTGTATATAGTTTTCACAGACGTCTCCTTCTAAGACTAACATAGTATCCAAATGAATAAAACTGCTAAATCAATCTTGTGTTGAGGCTTATTTTATTAAGCCACGACCAAAAGCCTCAGTTGTTACCAACAAAGACGTTCTTTAACAATGTGATTCAGAAATCAAACTCTAACGGAGTTTTCTTTTGCTTTTAAGCTTGCTACTTCGTCTTACCAGATTAGCAAGCTTGAAACTGTCGTTTATCTGGTTTTCATGACCTGTAACTTCAAGGTTATCAGGAACATCATTACCAGTAGGTTTAGGCTCTTTGTAAAAGATACCAATGAATCTTTCATCGTTCTCTATTTCTGACATATCTTTAGTAAAGAATGCTTTTAGGAACATGAAATTGGTTTGAGCTTTTCTGGCTAAAATCTGTAAGCTTTCAAAAGACCAGGGCTTACCATTGTAGTAAGGTACATGCTCTCTAATGTAGCTTAATACATTGCAGGCAATCTTGGTGTAGACAGTTGAGTTCTCGATGTACTCTTTATTTCTTAAAGGTAATGCATCCTAACCAAAGACTACATCAATCACCCAGTGACTACTTTCAATCTGCCATCATAAGAAAATGATATCTTGCATAGTAGCTGCAAAAGAATCATCTAAACCATCAGGAGTAATAGAGCTAATAAAGAACTTGTCTTCTCTGTCTTCAGTCTGAACACTAGAACTTTTATAAATTCAGCTGGTTCTTACTCTGATTACAGAATGAACATGAGGCCATTTTCTTTTCAACTCTGTGCTTAAGATATCTTCAGCACTGAGAATAGAAATCTCTTTAGTCTCAATTCTGCCATGCTCAGTACTGGTTCTGGATGAGGATAGGACTTCACCTTGAAACTTATCTACATCTAACCTACTGAATGATTCTTCAATTACATCAAAGAGTTCACATTGGTTATCTTTAAGGCAGACTAAGAAGTCTGCTAATGCTTTTACTGCTACAGCCTCTAAGGTTACAGCTCTAGTATTGATAGCATCCCATGTGAGAATACAGTTTCTAAGTTTTAAAGTTGCTATCATCTCAAGGATAGCCTCTGCTTCATGTTTTTTCTTATCTACAGCTCTCTGAGATATGGTTAAACCATACTTGGTTGAATATAGGCTGACCAAATCATAACCTGTGCTCTTACGGGCATCATTACCTTTCTTGGTCTGTCTTGTAGCTCTGATATTCTGTCCGTCAGCTGCAATAACATCTCTTTGATATAATGACACTCTAACATCTTGGATCATTGAAGTTTAATTCAATAAGTATGATCTCTTAATCACATTTTTAAAGAACAAAATTAGTGTGCAACTAATTTGTTTGATACAAGTACTCGTTCTGTAAAGTCAATACAGAATTCAATAGTTACATGTAAAGCAAAAATAACTGTAATAAAACCGTGGCCAAGAATTCTGCACCTAAAATAATGTAATGAAACATATCAAGCGTGGATTTAAATCTCTTTAATAATCTAAGTCGACGATAAAAAGTGAAAGCTTTTGGTTTTGACAAATCAAATCTCAATTGTCCACAAAAACACAACAGAACAGCAAAACAAACAGCAACATTAAGCATAGCAAAATAAAATATAGAATTTATGTGATTAATGTAGCTATATATAAAAAGGCGTACATTCCAAATGAAGATAAATAACGTCATTACTATATATTTAGTATTTCTTATGTGTAATTTCATAAAACACCTCAATTTTATTCGTGAATTAAATTCATTATACCTTAAATTCAAGATATATGTATATAAAAACTAATTTATTTCGTAAATTATTTATACATGTCAATAAAATTGATATATATCAATTAAATTGGCATATCAATTATATGAATACATCAATAAAATTGATATAAAAGAGTTTTACGACTCATCAAATGCGAGTCTATCGTATTTGAATTAAATACACTTAATACTTTTGTTAAGTATAAGACTATAGAATTGTTAAACTTTTCGGAAAAATTGGGGTGATCAAGGCTTTTAATTATTTACTAATAATCATCAAATAGCTTTGATATTGGAGAAAAGACGTAGCTCCGTGCATATTTATGGGTAAATAATTGAAATTAGAACACAGTAGAGCCTAAATCTAAGCTACTTTTCCCTCCTTTACAACCTCTGTTAGGAAGTGGAATAAATATATTTGAATATCCTAGTAAGATCACTCAACTTTTGCATTTGAAATTTAATTCAAAATGCAGATAACAATGCGGTTTAACACAGCATTTGCTCTTTAAAATCATACCCAAGACCTTAAGCAATTTTAGCAAAAGGGTTGGGTTGGTTAACGATCTGGTTCACTAAAGTTGGCAGATCTTTTAATAAAATCGTATCTCATTTTAGTATGAACCCCATTATTGATCACATGATTGATAATGGGGTTCATACTACTTGTAGGTGATTTTTAATAGTCAGCTAATTTGTGAATATTTTAATATATCATCATTGAAATTATTAGAAGATTTCATGATGATCCTCTATGTCACTGTCAGATATTTAGAGACAGCTGTGATGAAATGAGAACCATTCCTTCTTAGAAGCATTAGAAACACTTTCATGTTGCTTTACTTATCTTATTGATGAACTGCATAAAGCAGGCTGTATAGCTGATGATATGTTACAGCTTGCATACAACATAGCTAAAGACGTAATAAACAAATGGTATAATGCTACCGCTAAGTTTATTCATACTTACTTAGTCCTGAATTTATAACACAATTTCTAAATAGTTAAAGAAATCGATTTTTAAACAGCAAATGTAGTGCTAGACCACATTTATAAGCGTTTTGTTAATATTTTTTTTGAAACGCAAAAGTTGAGTTTTTAATCTTCATTTCTGTCATATTTTTTTTATTTATGCTTTCCTTATGCAACTTAAAATATCGAATTTCAATTAATCTAAATTTACTTTCTGCTGAGCAATTGTAAAAATATCATGATGATTATCTACTCTAATTTCATTAACCATCCATCCATTTAGCTGGCAACTTTTAATAAAATCACCAATTCTGTTAAAACCGCTCATTTCCTTTAGAGTAATCACCAAAGCGTAATTCATTCCTTGACCTAACTTTTTGTTTAATCGCTCTTTTGATCTAACCATAATTCCCCACATACCATCTTCGGTATATAGCTTACGAGGACGAAATCCTGTTTTAATAACATCAGATACAATCTTTACATTATCCCATTTTCTGTAAATTGTTCTAGCATTTTTCTCAGAGCACTTTGCCCCATCTTTATCTGCTTGAGTATTAGAATTAACGGAATCGACCTTAGTCTTACCATTTTTATCAGGCTTCATGCGGCCAAAGTGAAGATCTAGTTCTGTGCATGTATAATCAACGCCTTGAGCTCTGCTACAGTATGGCGAATAACACAATGTAGCCCTAGCAATAAAATTTTGTTTTTTGTTTGAGATTGGAACGGGAAATCTGTAATTAAAATTCTCATATTGGTCAATCTTTTGGTGCATAACTACTTTAATTTCATCATTTTCTGTCTTTATTAACTTGTCAATGTGAATTGGAACTACACCATGTCCCAAATAATCAGAATCAGATGTCTTATTTTGACAATTAGAAACAAAGGCTTCGTTATAAGCAGCATCAATAATAAGAGCTTTTGCTTCTTCTCTTGTCATTCCTAATATATAAATTAAGAAAGCTACTTTTCTTGCAATCCATGGAGCTGCAAACGATGTTCCATATCTCTTTTTAATACAATAAAGTCCATCCTTATTTGTTCCACAAACAACAAGTGGTTCATCAAGATCTCCACCATAATAAGATACGTCTGGCTTTACAAAAAATGAGAGAACTGGACCAACTCTGGTGTAAGAGGCAGGCTTATTGTTTCTTTTTACAGAATTTACAACAATAGAATTGATTGAATCAGCAGGAGATCCTATCTTATAAAGAGAATCATTGTCTTGTTGATTTAATGATATACAATTAAGAGTTTCAGCACTAATTGCAATATTCTTATAATCGCAACCAAAGCAATCAACTTCATTGTTAATATTTTTTTGATTACTTTGGTAACTAACTGAGAAATTTGCAGTTTCGTCTTGAATAGAGTCTCCAAATGTAGAGTTAGATTTACCATCTGATTCATTATTTTGGTTATTGTCATCAAAAATGACGTCTGTATCATTGGATTCAACTTTTGCAAGATCTTTATCTATTTCATGAGCTCTTGTCAAAATAGTGTTATGTGTAAGCCGTGTTTTAGCTCTATTTGTTCCTGCAATAACAAAGATGACATCATATTTAGTTTGCAATGAATCTAAAATAGAACCTAAAACTGATATATAGTTATCATCAATTTCAAAATCAGATCCTAATGACAGATTCCAAACTTTGATATCTTGGTTTTGGCTAACAATATCTGAAATGTTCAAAATGATTTCAAAAGTTCGATTATTCTTTGATGCTAAAGCAAAATGTTTTACCCTAAAGTGACCAAGTCCATCCTCAAGATCTGGATTTAATCTAGGACCATCCACAATAATAGAATCAACCTCTGTTCCATGCTCAAAGTTTTTGTCTTCATCAGGAACTTTTGGATCGATTAAGTCATGATACTCAACCCACTTAGAAAAATAGACATTTTGATCAAAAGAGGTATCAATGACACCAATACAAGGTTCGATCGTAGGATCTTGAATAAAATTGTTTTTCCCTTCTTGAACTTGTTTTAATTTTTCTAAATCAAAACTTCCATAATGATTTTGTAAGCTATCTTGTAATAACTCATCGTGAGCATAGTCAAAATTAATATCACCATTAGCTGTATGATTTAGCTCTTTTGAGGATCCTTCTGTATCATAGTTACTTTCAAATTTTTCTGAATAAATGTTTTTAACAGGATCATCAAATTCATCTGTCTTTTCTTTTGAAAGTTTAATGTCAGTTAATATGTTATTTATATTAGAAATAAGATCTAAGTCAGGCAACGACTTGATGTCACCAAGATCACAAGTACAAGACATTGAAACTAAAAAAGGAGCCTTTTCTTGTATTTCATTTAAGACGCTAGGAGTTACTAGCAATATAGTGTTTTTACTATCAAGTTCAGTTGTTTCATTATTATCTACAGGCTTCAATATCTTATAATCACCTTCAATTTTGAAATTTCTTAGAATTTCTTCAACGCCTGCTCCTACTGTATAGAGTGTAACAATTTTATAATTACCCCCAACTTTAGATGATTCCTCATCTAAAGCAACGATCTTATCAACGACAGAAAAGCTATCCACGTAGTAGCAATCGACAACGGTATCTGTAAAACGGCTTTTACTTATTCCAAATCCTGAAGGTATTTTGTTTTTGCCTTCTGTTACAGATTTTAAAAATTCATGGGTTACAACACTTCCTGAAATAGGATTTTGTTTTACAAAATAATTTAGAATTTTCAGTACATTATTTAAAAGAACAATGGTCTCTTCAACATCAGTTAATGACACAAAATGAGTAATAGTAAGCGAGTCGTTATTAAATTTTGCTCCTCTTACTGAAGAAATATTGTCATAATGGTTCTGTTTTGAAGTAAGAAGCATCTTTATGCGATTACTTTTAGATACAACATTAATATAGTTGACATTAATAAGAGCTCCTTTTAAAAAGCCAACTTTTCCTCCATGAGACCAGTAACTTTTTAGGTATTCCAATTCAGAAATTAACTTTTCAATCTTACTAAAGGGAACTACTTTTTGTTTTGGAATATTTCTTGCGCTTGGCTTATTTGTCGAAGCTAAATGATGAAATGCTCCTTGAAGTCTTAATAGGTTGTTCATTTTTACTCCTCATTTAACTTTTTCAGTTGTCTAGATAAAGTACTTTTTGAAATTCCTGTTAATAACTCAATTTCTCTTAAAGAAAATCCCTGCTGATATAAAGAGTCAGGAGAGATATTCTTATCAACTAATGCTTTATAAATACGAATCAAATGATCTTGAATAGAATTTGGATCACTAAATGCTATTGACGCTTTGATAATATTTTTTAAGTCTCCAGGATAAGGTAGCTTATTTGACAAAGTTACTATCTTCTTGAACAAACGAACATCTCTTAACTTTAACTTAAATTTGTCTGAAAATGACAAATACAGCTTTAACGCAATTTCTTTTAAATCATCTACACTATATCTAGAAAAGTCGATCACAGCATCAAAACGTCTAATTAGAGCTTCATCAAAGTGACTAAATAGATTAGTAGTTGCAATTAAGGTGATTCTGCTGTCTAGTTCATCTAAAGACTTAAAGAATTCTGTTGTTGCCCTTCCCATTTCTCTGATATCATTTTGATCGGTCCTATCAAGACACAAAGCATCCAATTCATCAAAAAGGACAATTACCTTTTCAGGATGAGCAAACTTTCTGATTTCATCAAACATCAAGCTAATATTTTTTGATGTTTGTCCTAACTTACTATCAACAAGAGCTGATATCTTTGCAAGAAACAGGTCTTTTTCCATGATTCTGGATATTTGCTTTACAGACTCAGTTTTTCCAGTACCAGGAGGCCCCTGAAAAAGAAATTTATTCATGCCTAAATTTCTTTTTAATGCCATCATAATTCCTTTTAAATCATCGCTAATAGCATTTGGAATAGGCAGTTGTTCTGCGTTGCAGACTACTTTTTGTAAAAATTCGCTGTCGCAGTTAACGGATTGAACAGTAAAAAACTCCTGAGAAGACAATAAAGAGCAAATGTAGTTTGATAAAACCTTATCACCTATAGAATCAAACTCTTTTGCAATATTTAAAGCTTCGTTAATAAAACCTGCATTATTGTTGTCTACGTGATATTTAATTAAATTTATAATTTGCTGCTTTTTCATGATAAGACTTATTTCTTAAAATCAAGGAACATTCAGTTTCAACAAAAAGAATAATTCTAATTAAGATTTCCATACTACTTTCGGAAGATTTTTTTCTAATAAATGTGCCTACCTAATTTCTAAAATCAATTAACTTCTTATCAAGGTAGAGATACTTTATTAACTCTCCAAATTGAAATTTAATTGGGCAATCAGGTAATGATAGATTCTCTATCATGGTTAAGATGCGTTCTTTTGTAAGTTCAAAAGGCATCTTTCCTTTAACGTATAAAGATGGCCAATTACTAGGCAATATAGTTTCACGATTTTTACAAAAAGCTTCAAATATTGCTACATAGTCATCTGCTACTAGAGGATCATTAAAATGGTTATGAGAGTTCATTTCGTCTATCCAATCTTTTAAGATCTTCTTGTCAAGATGCAGCATTAAAACATCCTCAAAATTCATGTGAGAAAACAATACAGATTTAGCAATGTTATTATCATCTTCTAACAACTTGTAATAACACTGATTACGGTCCATATCTCTTTCTCTTAGATAGATATCATGATCAACAAAAGAAAAGATTATGCATTTAGGATTATCTTTATAAGCTTTCTTGTAAGCATTTTTAACTTGATTCCAATAGCCTAATTGAACACAAACTGCTTTAAAAACGACACAATAAGCATCTTTAAACTTGAAAAGTTTATTTATCATCTGAACATAAGTTCTTTCAGATTCACCCTCACACAGGATAATAATAGGTTGGTTTTTTGATAGCTTTAATTCATCTAGACGGTCAGATACGCTTTTCAAATCAAAATCCATTTTCTAATTTCAGCTCCGTTCACTCTATTGACAAACTCATTATACTGTATTTGGGACATTTTTTATAAAATAGAAACATATTTTTTTATTTTTTAATTACGTTCAAAAAAATCACTCTACTATTTGCAAGTGATAATTATATTTTTGGCAAGCTCTACAAACATGTAGAGCTTATAAAAACATTTATTAGAAAGCTTTTTTAAATAAAAGGAAAAGGAATCCCTCCAAAATCACCTCTTAAATATTTCTTTCGAAAATCATCTGAAGCTCTAATTCCTTTTGCTTGGGAAGCCTTATTGATGACTGAACCATCTTTCTTGGAGTATGAAAGTAAACCTATCTCTGAAGCGCCCAAAAGGCCGTCAGCTAAAAGATCAGTATTATGCAGATTACAAATCAGTTGTGAAGATTTAGAATTAATCCTTTTAGATTTAAACATTCTAACTATTTCTACTACCAATAATGAATGTAATGAATCGTCTAGTTCATCAATAAATAGATCTTTTCCTGTTCTTAAAGCATACATAATTAATAATAAGATTTGAATCAGTCTCTTTGTTCCAGCAGATTCTTCTTCATAATCAAATTCAACTTCTTGACCATTTAAATTTTGGTGAAAAGGTCTAATATCTATAAGATCACCTTTCGCAGTAGAAGATGAAGGAACAAACCTTTCGCCAATAAACGAAGGAGTTATAATTTTTTCTATATTCGAATGTGAAGAAACATAATTCTCAATCGATGTTTCTTCAACTGATAATGAGGTAATACCAATATCCAAGTTATTTAGAACAGTTACTAACTCTTTTAATGCTCTTTTTTTTCTATTTTCAGGTAATTCTTCTTCAAAAGTATTTGCTAAATTATTCAGCCATACTGAATATGGTAATACATTATTTTTCATAAGTACGATGAAATGAGATTCAAAAAAATCACAAATAGAAATAATGTCTTTTGATAAACCAGGATAATTTTTTCTAATTTTACACAATAGTGAATTTTCTTGTTGGTTATTGGAAGCATTAACACATTGTGTTTTAAATAATTCATTCAACCCATCAGAAAATTTAGATAGAGTTTTATTTAATGACGTAATCGCTGAGTTTTTAACACAGTAAACTGTAATTTCATCTATTTTTAACTCTTCATAAAGAATTGAAGTTTCATTAAATGAAAATGATATTGAGCAAAGTCTTTTGTTGCAATAAAACTGTGCTGTTAATATAGTTCTATCCCCATCTTTATCAAAGGTAGCTATTTTGTTGGGAATGAAATAGTTCTTCGAAGCTCCATTAAAGATAAGAGATTTAAGTATTGATATTGCCTTTATTGTTGTAGATTTACCAGATGCATTCGGTCCGTATATAGTAAAAACAGGAACTACTCTATCATTTTTATTAGATCCTGCTTGGAAGAAAATGTGATTTAAGGACTCTTTATATCCATTTGGAGCCTTACCACCGTCATAAGAAAAATCGACAGTTAAATCTTTTATGCATTTAAAATTATGGATGTAAAGAGACTTAAACATAATTAAGGCCTAATAAAATAATAAGTGAAGAAATTGAGTTATAAATACAGTCCTGTGATCAGTTTACCACTATTCTCGCAAAATATAAAACAATAATTTGTTTTATATTTATATAATATATGAAATATCACTGATCTAGCTTACATAAAAAGTTGAAGCTCTATGCTTAGAAAGCGGTAAAAATAGATTTTAAATATATTTAATACTTAATATTAAATTTAACATGAACTTTTTTTCTGTTTGACCACTAGAATTGAAAAGTCATTGTTAGTCTTCTTTTTTCAGTTCTTCTAAAAGAGCATTCACAACTGTTTTTGGCACTACCTTATTTTTCCTTTTTATGAAGATCCTTGTCAAAGTTAAACACAAAGTAATTACCAATGCTGTAAGTGAACATATTGAAAGGCCATACATCCACAAGATCAATGGCTCACGTGAGTGCTCATATAAAGCTATAAGCTCACTATAGTGTTTTAAAGAGTGGTTTAGAGAGCATACTGACCAAATTACTGTAATCCATGACAATACAACTCCACAACTTAGTGAGATATTCTTTATAGACAAAAAGAAAAGCTTCTGCTTTTTAATTGCAAGATCGATTTCTCTTTGTTTAGAATCGAACAGATCAGATGATAAATTTGTACGAATTTCTGCGTCGATCTGTTCTTTGTCAAAATCTATGCTAGGAATTTTTCTCTCCACTACTCCCCTATTTTATTATAGTCTTGAAATAATCGGGTATTAGAGAATCATCTATTTTAACCTGAAGATTATATCCATGGTTAGTTGCTTTATCCCAAGGGCCTCCTTCTTTACAAGTCCAGTTTACCAGTTGAAAGGACTGGTACTGTGAAAAGAAGGTCACAGTTTTATCAAGTAATTTTAATTCATCATCTGGAAGTGAATTGTTTAATGTATCAGGTAATTCCAAAAGAGATTGTATAACAGACATTGGTCAGTAAAATTTTTGAATAAAACTTTAGTCGTAACTGTTTGATTTCAGATCACTT